>OFRO01000032.1_pt1 | contig 43625 bp, 65 predicted proteins | sample 1543091 | NCBI WGS metagenome assembly OFRO01 (sample SAMN07774217, study PRJEB24372) | wastewater metagenome | isolation source: Exp Tend NO 10WW | collected 2016-02
CTCATGCAGTTCTTCGGGCGGCATGACGGCGAGGATTCGGTGACGCTGCAATAGAGGCAAGCGCAATGAGCAAGGCCAAGCGCAAGGGCCGCCTCGGCGGCGCGGCGATGATGATGAGCATGGAGAACAGCGTCGGCCGCCCGACCTCGTTGGCGGCGTCGATTTCAAGAAGGGATGTTTTGTCGGCCAGGAAGTCGTCTCGCGCATGGAGCATCGCGGCACCGCGCGCAACCGCGTCGCGCGCGTCCATCTCGACGGGCCGGCGCCCGCGCCGGGCGAGCCCATCATGGCGGGCGAGCTGTCCGTCGGCGTCATGGGCTCGGCCGAAGGGCGCGACGGGCTCGCGCTTGCGGGACTCGAACTTCGGCAGAAGCGCCGACACGTTCCAGTTGAGTTGCGCCTTCGGCTTCTCGCCGGCGATACGGTTGGCCCATCCCTCATCGACGGCCTGCTGCGCGCCGATCCAGGTCTCCGCCGCGAGCATGTCGCGCAGCGTTGCCTCGTCGAGGCCTGTGCGCTTGGCGTACGTGGCGACGATGGTGCCGTCGATCTGGTCGAGCAGATCCGCCGTCTTCCGGAAATCGCTCGCGTTGCCGAGCGCGATCGACCAGGAGTTGTGGATCATGAAGAAGCCACCGTCGACGATCTCGACGATATGATCGCCATAGATCACTTGCCCGGCCGTGTGCGGCCCTTTGCACTCGCGATCCTCGCACACCCGACCACGGCGACGGATGATCCGCGCGAGCAACGCCCGCCATGCCGGCGACAGATAGAACGACTCGGCACGTTTGCGCTCGAACGGCGCCGCGGCCGTACTCAACGTCGCGACCCTGTGCGGCAGCGTCTTGATCTTCCTCACAACAACAAAGCGGCCTCGAGGCCGCATTGCCTCGAGGCCGCACTCTTGTCGCCGGGATACATCCCTAGTTAGGCAACCGACGCGACCACGGATCGACCACCTCGGCCTCACCATCGGCCGGCGGCGCCGCCGGCGCCGGCGTGCCCATGCCGGGCAGCATGTCGCTATCGTCGAGCGTGTTGCCCTTGTTCTTATTGAGCGCAATGCGATCGAGCGGCGTCAAACCAAACTTAGCACTCAGCGCCACCACCTGCGACCAAGCCGTATCACGGCGCGCAACGCTCGGATTAGTCCAAGGCCTCGAACCACCGGCGATCGCCTTGCCTAGAAACGAATAGCCTCGCTCGGCAATGTCGTCGACGGCCGTTAAGAACTCGCTCTGCCAGTAACACAACGCCGCAAAGGCCGTTCGATCGACAGCTTGCAAACGACGCGACGTCTCGAGCAACGGCGCCAACTGCTCCCAGACCTTAGCCGCTGCAGCGAGACGCTTGTCGGCAATGAATGCCGGCGGCGCGAGCTCGGCCTCACCGATGCGCGGCGCCTCGGCCAACAACGACGCAAGGCGCGCCGCTTCCGCCAACAACTTTTCCTCTTTCGATAACCGCTTCGGCTTCACAACACCCTCGAAACGCGAACGGCGGCACCCTAAAGGCGCCGCCGTTCCATTTACAACCCTATCGAAGCAACTCTAACACGATCGCTAGTGATGCCTTATTTCCCCGTCAAGCAAATTTTTCCCAACGGGATTTTATCGAGCCAAGGCGTCAACGGCGGCAATGCACCACTGACCACGTGCGCGGCCAACCCGTCGACCGCTTGCCGGCGCAACTCATCCCGCACGACGCGCAAATAGCTAACCCACGGAACGTAAAACGTTTCTCGATGCGCTTGCACATCTTGCGGCCGATCGCGCTCGACTGCCGGACAATACGGCCAACCCTTCTCACCAAGCCCCCATTTCACCACACGGATCGCGCACAAATGTGCAAACCCACCGCAACGACAATTTTCGGGATGCGTGAACGTGGCAACGCCGAGAACGGGAAAAAGCGACCCGGCCGCCGGCTTTGATTCGGGATCAGGCCAAAGCGGCTCGAACCGATGCCGAGCATTCGGTTTCCAATCCGGCCGCGTTCGCGCGATCGCGTGATCGCGCACCAACTGCGCGGCCTTGTGCGACAGCCGCTCGACGACGCGATCGACGACAAGCGCATCACCGTGGCACCCACTGCCGACACCGCCACCACCGACGCTGCACCCAACACCACCAGCGGCGGCGCCAATGCCATAGGACGGCGTCCCGCGCACCTTTTCCGTCGCATAGGCCCACTGCAGCAAATCCTCGACGCTCAACTCGCGCAATTCGCGCCTTTGCGAACCGTAACGCACCGATTTAGCCGTTACAGCACTGTTACGCTCAACCGTTACGCCCTTAATCACCCTCTAAGCCTTTCTTTCGTAAACAAGATTCAGAAGCGCAATCGACAACCGTAACAGTGTAACACCGCCGCAAGTCGGCATATATGCAAAAGCTCAAAACCCAATTCGGCAAAGTGCGACCGTTACGGCGTTACGTTTTTTCGATTTGTGATTTTGGTCAAAGACTTAGGGGCGTAACGCTCAAAGCGTAACACCCGGCGTAACGCTAAAAGCGTTCGCGACTTTACGTTGTAGGAGGCGCCTCGACACAATCGTCGCGGCCGTCGATCGCGCTTTCGCTCGTGCTGATCGGCAGCAAGTGCAACGGGAAGATTCGGCACCGCTCGACCTCGCCGGCAAAGCGCACCGGCCGCGACGGCGTATAGGACCCCTCGACACGCCTCAGAACGGCATTCCAAGCACCATTTCCCCAATGCGTCGTCTCGAACAACGCCGCAAGCCCCCTGTGCTTCCGAGCGACGGCGAGCGCCAACCCCTGACCCGGCGCCTCGATCCGCAACACCCGCAACCCGTGGCGCATCAAAAAGCGATGATCGCCCGTCGACGGGATCAAGTGCGCGTCATTGCCCGAACTGTCACGGACGCTGCAGATCATTTCGCCGACCGTCTTTTCGACGTGCTCACACCGGATTGACGACGTCATCAAATGCGAAAGGCACGTTTGCGCCTCGCCTTCATCCGGCCGGCCCATTATGTCGTCGCGCACGTCGGCAAACCGCTCCAAGAGCTCGCAGGCCTCGGCGAGCGAAATCGGTTCGTCACGCAACAGCATTTCGGACATACCGAGAAGCGTGCCCATTTGATCGACGACACGGCCGCTCCGCTTCCACACCTGCAGAATGGCTTGCTCGAAAGTGACCTCGTTTTTTTGAAAGCGCCAATAACCGGCGATCGCGCGCGCGCGCAACCGCGGCCCGAGCTCGCCCATAGTGCCTAAAATCTCTTTTACACCGGCGGCGGCACCGGCGTCGGATTCGAGCGGCCGCAAATCGATTACGTGAATGCGCGAGCGATCTTGCGGCTTCAACGGCGCCGGCACGATGCCGGACATATAGAAACACCCGCGGATCATGTACACGCGCACGCGTCCCTCTGGCGAACCGCGGATAATGCCGGCTTGATCTTCGGTCGACGCCAGGCGCGCCAACTGCACGACCTGGTCTTGCTTGATCGGATCGATATCGCGCTCGAACTCGTCGAGCAACACCGGCCGCGCCGCGCCGGCAAGCATTTGCGCAATGCCCATTTTTGACGTTTCCGACGCGCGCAACGCCGACGAGCCGAGCAATGAGCGCACGGCATTCTCGAGCGTCGACTTTCCCGTCGCCGTGTCGCCGGTCAACCAAATGTGCGGACGCCACCGCAAAGCACCGGCAAGAAACGCGCAACCCAACCAACCGAGCAACACGCGAGGATCTTCCGAATGTGAATAATTCCACCGATCAAAAAACGAAAAGAGGCCGACGACGTCGTCGCGCGTTGCAGGCTCGTCGCTCGGCTTCGCTTCTGGACGGCTCGCGACATAAATTCGATTTTGATATTTCGCACCGGCCGAAAGCGAAAGCGTGTTGCCGTTTTCGCGCCTGATCTCGAGCGTATCGCCGTGATGCAATAAAAGCTCTTTGCCGCGCTGCAGGCGCCACGCGCCCGGCCCTCGCACGGATTGCTCGGCGTGAAAGAAACCGGCCGCCACGCAATGCCGCATAAGCCACTCAGCCGCCCAATCGACCGAGAATTGCGTGCGCGCATCGGCAAAGCACTCGCGCAGCCATTGCGTGTCACCGTCGAACAAACCCGCCATCGCGGAACGCGAACCCAAATCGCGCGCGCGCATATATTCAATCTCACCGGCCGGCGTCATAAACGCGAAAAGGCCGCCGCTTTTCCCGAGCGGCTTAACCGGGCAATCCTCGAGCGTCGGAATTTTTCGCTCACGATCGAACGCCGCCGACTTTCCGCGCGCGCCCGGCTTGACACCACTGTCGAATGCGTCGTCGTCAAAACTCATCCGCGCGCGCTTTCAGTTTCCGGCCGCGCCTTGAGGCACCGCAAGCGCGGCAACTTCGGGATTAACGCGCGCATCTCTTTCTCGACCATGCCCTGCAGGCGTGGGCAATCAACGAACCGAATATCCTCGAGCTCGCAAAAATGCGTCGCGCGCCACATCACACGGCGCGCATTCAAAACGAGCATTGCGAACGACTCCGGCCCGGTCTCGTCGGCCGTCAAAGAGCGCACCGCGACGCGCGGATCGCTGCAGGCGCGCAACGACTCGAGCCAATAGGCGAGCCACGCTTTAGGCCCCTCGAATACGTAAAGCGAGCGCGCGTCGCGGCCGACCGGCTCGCCGACCGCGGCGACACCGTCGAGCAATCGCCAACACCCGCCGGCGCGCGGCCCACTGTCGGCAAACGCGATCAACTCGTCGCATTCAGGCTCGACGCCGCCGAACCCAGGCACACGCCACACCGGCAGCACCCACGCCTCGAACCCGGCACGCTCGCCGCGATAGGGATCGGCAAGATCGAAAAACAACCCGTCGACCTCGATCCGCGCGCGCACCAAGCCGATGCGCCGAATAAGCGCGTCGCGCGCCAGCAGATCGAACCCCGTCACGCCGGAAAGCCCGAACGACGCGTCGACCTTGCTCCAAAGAAGGCCCGGCGAATAACCGTTGTCCGTCGCGAGCGAGATCGCCCGCTGATAAACTTCGCCGGCGTCGCGGCTCATATCGTTACCCCTCACACGCACGATCACGTCGCCGGCCCGTCATTCTTGAAGCCCGGCAAGAAACGCACGCCGACCGTCGGCACGATCGCCGGCCGCCAAACATGCCCGCAACGCTGACAGGCGTGCGTGTGATGCGCCTTAAGCAGAAACGCGCCCTCGTCTATGTGCCGCACTTTGCATTGCGGACAATGCAACAGCATCGGCACGGGCGCCGCATCGTCGGCCGGCATCGAGCCGAGCATATAACGCACCATCGCCGCGGCTTGCTCGGCCGTAAATAAGTTAGTGCCGATCGGCTGCGACGCGCGCGGCACGGGCGCACCGTGCCAAGGCGCAAAACTGATTCCGCCGTCGGGCGCAAAGTCGGCCGGCAGGCGCCACGACAAGAACCGATCGACCATGTGCTTTATTTGCGCGTCGTTCATGGAAAAACCCTCTCAATCCTTCTGCAAATAATAAGGCACGAACCCCGCCGGCTTCGCCGCCGCCGGCTGCGATCGCGTCGACGACGGCCGCGGCCGCGGCGCCGGCGCACTGACCCGCACCGGCCAAACGGCGAGCGCCGACAACACCGCCACGACCGCCGCTTTTATAAATAGCAAGTGCGCCGACCCGGCCGGCGCGTCATCCCATGAAAGGCAAAGCGTCTTAAGCGAGTTTTGCAGATAGGCGAGCTCGCGCCGATCGCCGTCGGCCGACACGAACGGCACGCGCTCGGCCGCGGCCTTTGCCGCCCGCCACGACGTCACACCGTCGCAAGCTTTTTTCGCCGTGAGCTCGAGCTCGACGAACGCACTCATTATCGGACCCTCGTCATGCGCACGACGCGCACACCGCCGGCCAACTGCACCACGCGACACGAAATATATCGGCCGTAATGCGTCGCCATCTGCCCGGCGAGCCCGTTCGCGATCGACCGCGACGGCGCGTCGACGGACGCGCCAACCTCGAGCAAGCGCACGCGCTCGCCAAGCTCGCTCACCGCTTTACCTGCACGGCTGCTTTGCGCCGGCACGGACTCGGCGAACCGTGTGCGCTCGCGCTCGGCATCCGTTGCCGCCCGCGACTCGCGCGATTGCGGATCACCCATTAGCTCGGCCGTGACATTGCGCATTCTCACCCCCTCACACAAATGCAACCGTCGAACTGCAGGCACGTATTGCACCGGCGGCGGCGCGCGCTGCGCGACGGCGTTTTAAGGCCGTAACGCCGGCACGTGTTGTCGATCGACTTTTCGCTGCGCCCAATAAAGTGCACGCCGACGAGATCGCGCATCGTCGGCGGAACATCGCGCCCCATAAGCTCGGCCAAAAGCACGAGCTCCCAACAGCACCAATCGGCACCGAGCCGATTCGACGCGCGCAGGCAACGCGGACACGACCGCGGCGGCGCCGGTACTTCGGTAGGACGCGGCACGCTCGCGACGCAGTTCATTGACCGGACCTAAGCGCCGCACGAACGCACTCGACGACGAACGCGACGAATGCCGCCAGCAACCAGAGCACCAACACGAGCGATATCACCACCGCCGCACCGACGATCACCGCGGCGGCAACAACCGCCAACACGAGCGCAACGAAAACAATCGCAACGTTTTCGCCGACCTGGCGCCAAAACGGCAGCGAGCGGCGGCGCGCGCGCGACGGCCCTTGGCAACCGTCGCGCGCTGCTACCGGCGCGCCGCTCATGCCAAGCGGCGGCACCTCGTTAGACGTCGTCGTAAATCCAGGCCCGCAACTCTCACCAATCAAATCGCCGGCAAATCGCTCGGCAAGGCGCGCTGTAAGCCAACCCTCGAGCGGCGGCGGCGCGTCACCCGCCGTGCTGAACGGCGGCACGACGAGCCGCACGACATTCGACTTATCCCCAACAGGGTTAACAGGCGGCGCCGTGTTTGATTTCGAATCGGTCACGTGCCGGCCTCCCCTTTTGCCCGCATTTAAGCGGCGTTCGATTGATGCTTTGAAACGAAGTCTTGCGGCGTCACGGCGCCGTCGGTCTCGACGAGAATTGCCTGCAGCGCAGCCGCGCGCGGCAACCTGTAGCCGTAAAGCCACTTGCGCACGCCGTAGATCGATACCGGCACGCCGCGCGCACTGATTCGCGCCGCGAAATCCGCAGGCTTCTGCCCTTTTTCTTCCAAATAGGTCGCTAACTGCATAAGCCGCTAATGCCCCCGATTTGGGTAATTGTCAATTAACCCAAACCGGGTTAACTGTGATTCACCACGAACCACACAGGGACACCTTGACCGTGACACTCGTTATTTTTCCACAGCGGCCCGGCGCTTACTTGCGATCGCTCGTGCCGCGCTTTCGCCCGCACGACGCCGTCGTCGCCGGCGGCGATGAACGCGTCGCGATCGTCGTCGAATCACGCGGCGCGCCCGATCGGCGCGAGCTCTTGCTCGCCTATCCCGACGGCACACAATGGCGCCCGGCGAACGCCGTTCGCGGCACGCGCGCAGGCCTGCAACTCGTCGAGAATTACCAATGACCGCCGCCCACATCACCACGATCGCCGCGACGCTCGCCGCTTCGATCATCGTTTGCAGCATCACGCTTATGCTGCGCCCGGCGCGCAGCGACGTCTCGCACCAATGCGGCCCCGTGCGCCTTGCGCTCTTGCACGCCGTCAGCTTGCGGCCGTCGCTCGCACAAACCGACGTCAACCAATAGAAAGGATTTTCCCGCCCCATGACAAAACAACAACCGCTCGCGCTCGCGCACTCTGCTCTGCAGGCCTCACCGCTCAACCCGCGCAAGCATGCGCGCACGCAACAGCAAATCGCCGAACTCGCCGACAACATCGCCGAGCACGGCGTGCTGCAAAATCTCGTCGTGCGCTCCGTCGGCAAGCATTACGAAATCGCCGCCGGCCACGGCCGCTACCTTGCCGTCGCGCTCTTGATCGCCGACGGGCGCCTGCCCGCCGACGTGAAAGTGCCGGCCCTCGTGCTCGACCTCGACGACGCCGGCATGATCGAAATCGGATTGAGCGAAAACACGCAACGCAACGACTTGCACCCGCTCGACGAGGCCCGCGCGTTTCGCGATCTCGTCGACGCGCGCTCGAAAGCCGCCGGCAAGAAAGGCGCCGCCGACGCTGTGAAAAAGATCGCCGAGCGCGTCGGCCGCACGCCGCGCTACGTTCAAAAGCGCGTCAAGATCGCGCGCGAGCTCATCCCCGAATGGACGGAATTGCTCGAGCAAAACTTGCTAAACGTTGCCGCGGCGCAAGCCCTCGTAACGGTCAGCGCCGCGAGCCAAAAGGAAGCGTTGCGCCTCGTCACAGAAGGCTATGGCAAGCGCGAGCATGTCAGCGATCGCCGCGCGCGCGGCGTGTCCGTGAAAGAGATCACCGACTTTTTAACCGGCGGCGCCTGGCGCCCGTTGTCGACGGCGCTTTTCGACGCGAAGCTTTACACCGGCGACGTCGACGAGATCGACGGCGTGACATACGCCACGGATCGCGAAGATTTCGACGCGCTGCAGAAAGCGGCCGCGGCCGATCTCGTCAAGGCGGCGCGCGCCGGCGCGAAACTCAGCGGCGAACCGCTATTCGTCGAGCAAGGCGAAATCTTCGACGCGAGCCGCTACACGCGGCGCGAAGCCCTCGGCCTGCCCGACCCGGCCGGCGGCATCTTTGTCGAGAAGCGCGCCGACGGCGAGATTCGCGTGCATCGCGGACTATTCAAAACGCAGGCCGCGGCCAAGGCCGACGCGCGCGCCAAAGCCGAGCAAAAGAAGCGAACGAAGGATCGCGCCAAGCAAGCGAAAGCCCGCGGCGCAACCGGCGGCGCGCCGGCCGAGCGCAAGCAAGAACCGCCCGACCCGCGGCTCGCCGTCGTCGCAAAGCGGCTCGCTGGCGACGACGCCACGCGCAAGGCCGTCGCCGTCGCGCAAATCGCCGTGCCCTACTCTCATCAAATCAAATGGCTAACCGACGACGTCGCCGACGACGCGCTGCGCGCGGAGATCAAAAGGCGCGGCGGCAAGATCGTCGACAAAGGCGGCGCCTTGCTCGCTTGGTGTTTGAAGCAAACGCCGGCAACACTTAACGCGATCCTCGCCGCATACCAGACCGTCAAAGTCGACGACTGGAACCACGAACGCACGCCGCTGATTAAGAAGCCGACGCCCGACGAGCAAGCGTTGTTCGATCATTGCGGCGCGCGCCTGCCCGACGAGCTCACGCTCACCAAGAAACGCGCGGCGCCGAAAAAGCGCACGGCGTCGAAATCGAAACCCAAGGCAAAAGCGAAAGGCAAGAAAGCAAAATGACTTTTCGTCCATCGCACACACCGTGCACGACGGCCGGCGGCTTCGGCCCCATCGACGGCACCGCCGTCGCCGTCGCCGTCAAACGCTACGAACGCGGCGAGATCACCGTCGACAACTTCCTCGACGAACTGCGCCGACTGTCGGTCAACAAAAACGTCGCCGCCCGCTTTGCCGAAACCTTCGCACCGGCGGCGGCCGGCCAATGATCGACCGCGCGCAATTGATTGAACTCGAGCGCGAACTCAGCACGCCGGGCGCACTGGACGCACCCGGCGCCATCCTGCGATTTAACGACCGCATCGAAACGCTACTCGAGCCCGCGCTGCGCGAGCGCCGGCGCTACAACTATAGTGCGATGATCGATGCCGGCGCACCGTCGTGCTATTTGCAAACCGCCGACCGCGCGATCGCGCTTATCGCGGCGATACTGCCCGGCGCCGCGCTGACCATCTTCACGCACCCGTCGACGCGCCGGCAAACCGTGCTCGTGCGGCCTGCCCGCGCGACGGCATCGTCGTCGGCATCGTCACCCCTCGAGGGAACACCGCTCGCCGTCGCCGTCACGCTCGCCACGCTGCGCGCGCTGATCGAACACCCCGAAACCGAAAGGATCGCCTCGCTATGAAATCCGACCTGCAATTGCCGATCGCCTGTACCCTCGTCGTCGCAAGCTTCTATCTTGCGAGTGATCGCGCCGCCCACCTGTCACGCCCGGCCGATATGACCGACGTCGAAACCATGCTCGCCGTCGACCACGGCCTGCCCGTCGCCGGCTTCGCGCAAACCCCGGCCGTCGACCTGGGCGCGCTCGACAAGCTCGTGCCGGCAGCGTGCGTTGAGATTGTGCGCAAAACCTACCTTGCCAAGCTCGCCGTGTTACGCATGGCGCCAGCACACGCGGCCGACGCCGACGGCGTCGCGAACGCCGTTCGCTTCACACTCACCGCCGACCGCCCGGAATGCGCGCCATGACAGCGACGACCCCTTGCACGTGCAACCGCATTTCGTGCGTTTGCGAAATCCTGCGCGAGCATGCCGACGGCTGCAGATTTCGCACGTCGGCAACCTGCGCCGTCGGCGTCGAGTGCGACCACGGCTTCGACGTGTGCGCGGACTGCGACCCGTGCACGTGCACGCCGCCGCGCCCGCGTAATCTCGGCGGCGGCCGAACTCTGGACGCGCTGCGCGAGAAATCCCAATGACGACGATCGGTGAGAAAGTGCAGCACGTTATGCGCGCCGGGCAATCGCGCCGGCACGCGTGCCACTGGCCCGGCTGCAAGGCCCAAGTGCCGCCGGCCCGTTGGGGATGCCGCGCGCACTGGTTTCTCTTGCCCAAACCGATACGCGATCGGATTTGGAAGGCCTACAAGCCCGGCCAGGAAGAAATCGGGCGGCCGTCGACCGACTACGTCGACGCCGCGCGCGCGGCTCAAGATTGGATTGCGCTCTATATCGAGCAAGCCAAGGCGCGCGAAGAACGCGAACGGCAAGGAAAGCTCGACCTATGACGAAACGTTACGCACTCACAAGCAAGCCGATCGACGTCGAGCTCGAACTCGCGCGCGCCGTGCTTTACGCGATCGCCGGCACACTTGCCGCCATCGCCGGCGCCTTCGGCCTTGGCTTTTTACTCGCGAGCGCAGGCCTCGCATGAAACCCACGATCCGCCGCACGCGCCACGATTGGCAACCTAACCGCCGTCGGCCGAGTACCTGCAGAAGCTTGACAGACTTGCCGACTTGGTGACGATAACCGTCACCGGCGCCGGCGGCCCCGGCGGTTACCACAACGAGGCAAACCATGCGAAACGACGTCGACAATTACGGCCCTTTTTGGCACGACCCGCTTAACCGCGCGCTGACCTATCTCGCCGGCTCGCTCGCCGCCGGCGCAATCTTTGCCTTGGCCGCGATCGGCCTGCGCTCGCTTCTGTAACAATTCGTGACGGTCGCAACCTTGCGACCGTCACTGCCCCGCCCTATATCCAGGGTCACGGGAACGGCAATCACGCCGGCCCGACCGGCAGAAAGGCCGCCCCATGAAAACCAAACTGACAGCCATCTTTCACGACGGACGCGTCAAGCACCGCACGACCGCCCGCACCTATGCGGCGGCCTGGCGCGCCGTCGGACCTGACCGCTTTGAAATCGCGAGCGGCTTCACGAACGAACTAAACCCGCGCGACGCCGTCTATTGGCGCGCCCGTGGCTATCAAATCGACATCTCGATTCGCGTCGTCGCCGGCCCGTTATCCGACGCCGACCTCGCCGAGATCGCCGCGCTCAGAGAACACGCGGCCGCGGCGCGCGCCGGCAACCAATAAACCCTTTGTAACAATTCGTGACGGTCGCAATCTTGCGACCGTCGCCGCGCAGCCCTATATGCACCATCACGGGAACGGCAATCACGCCGACCCGCTCGGCAGGAAAGGCCGCCAAATGCAAATCACCGACACCACCGTTAAGACCGTCGCGCAGCAACTCATGCGCGCCGTCGTCAAATCCGGCGCCCTCGACGACCACGACGGCGCCTTGCTCGATCGCGCCGTCGAGATCATGCGGCAGGAACTTAAGGACGTTTTGTTCGCGCCGTCTTACGCCCGCGTGCGCGAGATCGTCGCCGACAGCAAGGCGCCCGACGCCGACGTGCTTGCCGTTGCCTTCGGCATCATGGTCGCAAACTGCATCACCAAAATTCGCAATCGCTAAACACAAAAGGGAAAAACCCAAATGAGCCGCTTAGACCTCTCTCACATCGTCACCCACCTCGCGACGCCGGAACCCGGCCGCACGATCGGCGAACGCACTTCGCTATGCGGCGAAACGTCGATCATTATGCGCGCCGCCCACGACCCGGCGCGCGCGACCTGCAGCAAATGCGCCGAACTGCATTTCTCGAAACTCGTGCCGGCAAACGTCCGGCTTGAGACGTTCCCGCAACCCGGCAACTGGCCGGACTATCGCAGTGCTTATGCGCTGCACGTCGACGGCGTGCACGTCGCGTTCGTATGCTGCAAGCAAGGCTGGGGAAAAGGTTGGAGCGTGCGCGGCATTCGCAACCACGCAACGACCGGCGCGATCGCGATCGGCTTTGAACTCGGCGACGTCGACGACGCGCGCACCAAGTCGCATGCGATCCTCGCCGCCTGCGCCTTCCTCATTACCGGCCGCCTGGCGCCGGCAATCGCGCCGGCCGACTACCTGGCGGCCGAGAAGGCCGACGCCGCCCGGCAGGCCTCAGAACGCGAGCGCAAGCGCCTCGCGTCGATCGCCGCGGCCGACGCCGAGATCGTCGAGATCGACGGCCAGATCGCCGCCGCCGGCGCCCACAAGGCCGCGTTGCGGGCAATCAACGTCGAGTCGGCGACGGCGGCCGACGCGATCGCGTGGGCACTCGAGATCGCCACGACGGCCGAAACCCGGCTCGCCGAAAAGCGCGCCGCCACGGCCGAGCGCCTGGCAAAGCACCACGCCGGCACCCGCCTGTAACAATTCGTGACGGTCGCAACCTTGCGACCGTCACCGCCCCGGCCTATATCCACAGTCACGGGAACGGCAATCACGCCGACCCGCCGGCAGAAAGGCCGCCACCATGACCACCCGCATAAACTGGACCCGCGCCGACTTCACGCCGAAAGGCGCGATCAAGATCGTCGCGAAGGATTCGAGCGCCGTCGTTTTCGTCGTGCTCGCCACCGCCACCCGCAAGGCGCACGCCGTCGGCTTTGCCGGCAAAGCGCAAAAGCCCGCGTTTAACTTTACGTTCAAAACCAACGCCGCGGCCGAGCGTCAAGTCGCCGCCTTCTTTGCCTCGCGCCGCGACGACGAGCAACGCGCCGCGGCACGCCGCGCGGAAAAGACCGCGCCGCACACGCTGCAGATCGGTCACGTGCTCGTCGCCTCTTGGGGATACGATCAAACCAACGTCGACTTTTACCAAGTGACGCGCATCGTCGGCGCCCGCACGGTCGAACTGCGCGCGATCGCGTCGAACGTCACCGAGACGACGTCGGCCGACTCCGGCCGCTGCATCCCGTCAATCGACGCCTTCCGCGGCGAGCCGCTTGTGCGCCGCGCCGGCAGCGACGGCCGCGTTAAGATCGACGACGTGCGCCGCGCGCGCATATGGGAAGGCCGGCCGGTCCATTGGTCGAGCGGCCACTGACCATGAGCCGCAAGCGCCCACGCTCTGACCTGCGCATTTACCTGCACGACGAGGCACCCGCGATCGGCTCAGGCTGGCGCGGCGTCTCGATCGTTTCGATCGGCCCCAAATGGGCCCGACTGCGTGAGACGGCGACGCGATCGCCGTTTCGCCTTAAGCGCGCGACTTGGGACGCGATCGCGCGTTTCGCAAAGCACCCACCAACCACGAAAGGCAAAACCAAATGACCACGACGAAAGCAACACGCAAGCCGATCGCATACCGCGTCGGCAAGGCCGCCGCCGGCGACGGCAGCGGCAGCGGCGACACCCTCGGCGGCGGCGGCGGCCGCCCCAAACCGAACGCCGGCCGGCTCGAGACTGCGCTCGCCACGTATCGCGCCGAACGGCGATCGTCGCCGGCAATGCGCGACCTACTCGTGCAAACCGGCGAGGCCTTATTCGGCGAGCAATGGCAAAGCGCGCTCGCCCGCGAACTCGACGTCGCCGTGCGCAGCGTGCAGCGATGGACGGCCGGCGAGCGCGACGTGCCCGACGTGCGCGCCGAACTGCGCGACCTCGTCACCGCGCGGCGCCTGCGCCTGAACGAACTCGACGCCTTGCTCGCCGACTGAAACCCCGGCGGCAATATCCGCCGGCAAACTTGGAAAGGTAACAAAAAATGAAACCACCACCCGACGCGCCGATCGTCGAACTGACCGTGCAAGAAGCGCGCGACCTCGTCGACGTCACGAACCACGACGCGCTTGCACACGAGCTCGATCTCGCCCAAGGCAGCGCGCACGCGAACGAAGATCAATATGTGATTATCAAAATCAAAGGCCAAAACGGCCTGTAACTTCGGCACAAAAAAAGGCGGCGCCGGCGTTCCCTCGAGAGGGGCGCCGGCGCCGCAGTTTGTTGTCCGCCCCCGGACCTCGTTTAGATCGACTGAATCTCGGCCGACTTGGCGACGATCGCCGCGATAAGCTCGTCGAGCTCGGCCGGCGTCACGTCGCGATCGCCGATCGCCTCGGTTAACGAAGCGTAAGCGTTATTGACCAACTGCACGACTTGCGACCCGGCTTTGATCGCCGCCGGTAGGTTGGCAATGATTTGAGATATGAGCGTGACCGCGCTCGCTGCAGTTATCATTTTTGCAAAGTCTCCTTTCGTTTTGAAAACCCCCTTAAGTCGCCGGCGCCGCGAGCGACTGTTGCGCCTCCCGCACCGCCGCGCGCACCCGCTCGATCGCGAGCATAGCGGCGAGCACTTCGCCGGCGTCGACCTTTGTGCCGTTCAAGACCGGCGCCGCGGCGACGATCGCCGTCACCGCCGCTTTATCGGCAATCTGCATTTTGCGCCACACGCCGGCATTGCGGCACACGACAACCACCAACGCCGGATCGCAAGGCTTCAACCGCCCATAGATCAGCATCGCATCTTGCGTCGCCATGTAAGCGGCCAGCGTAATCTTAGACGCGCTGCGCGCCTCGTCGTCGACGCCGAGCGGCTGCAGCAACGCGCAACCCATAAGCACGACGGCGATCGTCGCGCCGATCAAAACTCGCAATTGATTTTTCATTTTTGGATCTTCCTTTTTTCAATCGTAGAAAACCGGCAACACCCGGCCATAGTTCAAACGCGGATCGTGATCGCGCGGCCGGCCCATCTCGTCACGCCGCTCCTTGTGCGCGTCGTGACGGCTTGCGAACAACTTGCCGACGTCGCGCCGGCAAGGCTGCCCCACATCCTGCCCGCACCGCGGACACTTGACGTCGATCGGCCGCGCGCGCGGCCCCGTCTTCTTAACTCGACGCACCGCCGGCACCGGGAACTTGCGGCGCCGCCGTCGCCGCCATGCGCTCGCGAACGTCGGCCGGCAACGACATCGGATCGAGCGTCCTAAGCTTCATCACCGGCTCGCCGTCCGGCGTATGATTCCAGAGCGACCAAAAGATGCCGCTCAACGTCAACACCGTGCCGACGATATCGACCACGCCGGCGCCGAGCGCGTCGACCTGGCCGGCCGTGCCGACGCCAAACGTCAACAGCAACGCGCCGACGATCTTCAACGCCGAGCGCGCCAAGCTCAGAATGTTTTCCCGCGCCGCAGCGTCGCCCGACAACATGAGCGCGAGCGGCGAACCTTGACCGTCCGGCGTGTGATGCCAGAGCGACCAAAAAAGACCGCTCAACGTCATGCCGGCACCGACGATTTGCGCGAGCGACGCCGAGATCGCTTCCCATTGGCCGGCGTTGACGAGGCCGACCGCCAACAACACCGCACCGCCGATCTTTAGAAACGATCGAAGCGCGCTTAACACATTGTCCTTAGACATTGGTGCAACCCTTTCCGAATCATCTGCCAAAAAACCTAACACGCATCCTCGGCCTGATTTTTCAAAAGTCGCTTGACGTTGACGACTTCGCATTTCAGGCGCCGCACATCCGATTCGAGTAGCGCAAGCTTTAGCGGCTCGCCGTTCATCTCCTTAAGGCGCGTGTCGACGTCGTCGACGCGCCAACTCATAACCGCAAACGTCCCAACGACCCCCGCGAGTGCGACCGCCATCGTCAACAACTGCTCAATTGTAAAATTCACGGAACCCCCTCGACTTTTTCTTTGCGTTGCCGCTCGCGCACCGCCTGCTTTACTTCAAGCACTGCGCGCATTGCTTGCTCGACGTCCTCGTGCAACTCATCGATTCGATCTTGCGGCGGCACCGGCGGCACCGGCGGCGCCGGCGGCACCGGCGACGCCGCGGGCGGCACGACGACCACAGCCGCCGGCGGCGGCGGCGCAGGCGGCTGCACCGGCTTGTGCCGCGGCAATGGCACCTTGCGGCGCACCGGCGCCGGCCGACCGTCATCCTCGACGATAGGCTCGATCGGCACGACCACCGGCCGCGCGGCCTCGGCAAACTCGACAGGCGGCAAGTCAGCCGCCGCCGGCACACTACGAACCGCCGGCGCCATTTGACCCGCGGCCGCAAGCGCGACCACGATCGACGCCGCGATCGCGACGATTTTGTGCTCGAGCATTAAGCCGCGCTCGGCTCGATCGGCGCACCGGCGGCCGGCGCAAACGGCCCAACCCAAGCCGGGTTAATCAGCACCTCGCGCGGCCAGCGATAAGCGACGACACGATCGACGCTAAACTCGGCAATCGACACCTTGTCGCCCTGATTGCCGCCGAGCAACTGCACGCGACGAGCGACGCGATCGGTCCCGAGATAAAGGCCGACGTGACCTTGCCACGCGTGCGGCGGCCGACTCAGCACCACCACGGCGCCCAAGCACGGCGACCGCACCGGCAGGCCCCAGGCCTCATACGAACGCGCGTTCGCCTTCAGGCTCGGCACCACGAGCCCGCGGCGCAGCATTGCGCCGACGAACGCCGCACACCACGGCACCTCATCTTGCCCCATTGCAACGTCGCCGATCTCGGCGTCGCTCCAATAGCCGGCAATCGTCGGATTGTCGCCAGGCCCGGCAACCTCACGCACGCCGATCTCTTTGCGCGCAGCACCTAACCACAACGGCTCTAAGATCATGGCTCAAAACCTCCCGAACGAAACGGCAAGAACAACCCACGACGACGCGCCGACCAAAACCTCGCCGGCGCATATGTCCGGCGTGACGCGCCACCCGAGCCAATACAGCGGCCCATGCGACGCGCCGGCCAAGATGTAAAGCGCCGCCGGCAACGGCGCGACGATCGCCGCCGGCGCGATCGCGATCGCGTTGCGCACGACGCCAATCGTCGACATACCGATCGCGTTAAATAGATCGACCTCGAGCTCGCCCCAATCCGGCGCCGGCGCGCCGAACAAAGCGGCGAGCCATCCCGTCACGACTTCCGACGAACGCCGATCGGCAAGGCGCCAATAGGCCGGCCCAAACACCATGTGCGCGCCGTGACCGAGTAGCGCCATCGATAGAAATACCGACGCGCCAAGCGCCGACCCAAGCCACCACGCGTCGACGTCGACGAGCTCGGCAACGAGCACGGCCGTCGGCGCCGCCCACACGAGCCGCGACAACTGTGTCGAGTCGGCCGCCCACTGCACAAACCAGCGCAGCAAAAACGGATCGGCCGGCGAAAGCTTCAGCGACCGCAACCACGTTTTGAGCGCACCGCCGCGCAAGCGGTAAAGCACGCCGCCGACTGCACCGGCGAGCACAAGCAAAATCCCGTCGAGCATCTTAAAGCCGCTCCGTCATTTGGTAACTGCGCGTCATAAGCTCGTAACTATCATGCGTCGACGGCGCCGGCGCACCGACCTGGCGGAACGAACCCCAAATGCAATCGCGCGCGCGCGCGAGAATTGCGCTCGTCGTTTCTGGCACCCACAACACGTCAGCCGCAACGCCGCCGGCGACGTCCATCTCCGTTACGTCAGCGTCGACCTCGGCCGGCGATAACGCCGCAAGATTGAACGCCTGAAAGCGCGCTTGATTGCCGCGCACTGTGAACATCGCGCCCGTGCGCGCGCTACCGTCGCGCGACCCGTAATCCTGGCGACCCTTCTGCGCGCCGTATGCGTAATTGCGCGCCGGCCGCCACAGCAAGCCGAGCGGCGCAAGCCCGACGTCGATCGACGCACCGCTCGGCGTGTTCAAATCCCATCGCACGTATCGCGCCGACACCGGCGCCGTCAAAACTTGCACGACCTGGCCGAACCACTTCGCATCCGTGACGCCGCCGAGCACGCCGGAATCGTGCACGAGCGCGCCCGTCGCCGTCGGATCGGTCGCACTCGCCCGCACGCGAACGTCGCTCGTCGATATGAGCGTCGTCGAGATCAGCGCGAACACGTCGAGCGGAACGACGTCGCCGAGATCGAGCGTAAACTGCACGCTGACACCGGCAAGCCGCATCCTGTGCCGCGGCTGCGCGTCGGCCAAACGGTCGACGCCGCCGTCACCGAGCGTGCCCGAGCTCGTCGCGATCGCCGTTCGCGATCGATCGTTATAGAGAAACCCGCAAGACATTCGACGATCACCCGATCAAAGTAAGCTCGACACGGCGCGCACCGACGCGCTCGCGATAACCGACGACGAGCCCGGCCCATCCGTTTTGCAAACCGTAACTCGAATGCGTCAAATGCCCCGTCATGCCGAGCTCAATTTGATGCAAGTAACGATCAGTCTCGACCGTGAAAACGCGCAAGCCGCGCTCGAGCCATAGCTGCAACTCTTGCGCTCGCACCTGCGCGTCGGCGGCGTAACGATAAAGCCCCGGCACCGTCATCGATCGCGCGCGCACCGACCGCGCGGCGATGATCGACGACACCGCGCGCTCGACGCCGCCATCGTTGGCGAGCGCCGCCCGATCGGGATCAACCACCGCGCCGGCAATGTCGTCGAGCGGCGTCCAATTGCGTGCGGCGCGAACCTCGACCGCTTGCGGCGTCGGCTGCAATTGCGCCGGCACCGGCGCCGGCCCGACCGACAGTATGTCCGGCTCTGTCAGCGTGAAATCGTACAAGGCCGCGAGCGGCGACTCGAGCCGCGCAATCCGCACCTTGCCGTCGCGCGTGCCCGAAACCCAGGCCGACCCGCTCGTGAGCACCTCGGCGATCGCCGCGTCGGCCGACACGACGTCGGCACCAACGCCGAAACCTATTTCGGCGGCCATCGCCGACTGCATTTGAAACCACGACCACGGCTCGAACTCCGTCACCGCAAGCCCCGGCCCTAAATCCTGCATCATGCGGCGCACGATATCCGGCAGCGACGAGGCATAGACGCCGGCCGGCGCGTCGCCGCGCACGTCGCACGTCACGGCGCCGTCGGCCGTCGAACCCAACTGAAAGCAACCGAGCGTCGGCAAGTCGAGCCACTGACCAAGCGTCGGCGTCACGGCGCCGACTTTCGTTTGCACGACGCCGCGGATTCGCACGACGTCGTGACCGGCGATCTCGCGCCAACTCGTTTGATATGTCGGCAGCGATCCGAAACCGAGATCGGCAAGGCCGAGATAAACCGGCGTCGCGTTGTAGCGAAAGCCAAAGCTAACCGGCTTCGGCCGGCCCTTGAGCTCGCCCGAACCGTTGATGCCGCCGGCGCCGCTGTAGAGCGTCGGCTGCAACGGCGTCACGAACCGATCGGCGATATCGCTCAACGCAAGCCGCGCACGAAAATCGGCGGCGACGTCCAAACGCGCAGCGCGACCCGTCCAAATCGTCGAGGCCGACGCGAGCGCCGAACCCCAATCCGATGCGGCACGATCGGACGCCGTGACGATTTTCACCGTCACCGGCCGAGCGTTTAGACGGCCCTCGCTTGCGAGCGCGTCGAACACGTCGTCGCCGTTCCATAGCTCGAGCTCGGACGCCGTCAACGCGACGACGCCACCGACGCCGAGCGCGTCGATCACCGATTGCGAAATCTCGACGTCACCGACGAGCCGCGCCTCATAAAGTGTATTTGCCGGCGCGTCCGTCGTGCGCGTGAGATAGCCGCGATCGGCATAGCGCGCCGTGACCGTACCGGCCGGCGCCAGCGCCGACGCCGGTATATGTGCGATCGGCTGCGTCGCACCGGCATCGTAAGCGAGCCCGTTCAGCGACATAGAAAACCCCTAACCCGAATATTGCTCGCACTCGATCAAAATCACGACGTCGCTCGGCTCGTTGCCGCGCGTGAGCGCCGGCGCGACGCCCGGCGTCGCCGACTGCGCGCTCGTCGGGATATGGTGCGGCGGCTCGCATTGCGGCGCGTCCAAACACTCGCCATTCATCGCGGCACCCCTTCCGGCCAAACGCGTTTTAACTCGTCGAGCGAGGCCGCCCGGCGAACCGCCAAGGCGAACGCCTCGCGATCGAACGCAAGATCGTCGACGTCGAGCTCGGCGAACCGACGATCGCGCTCAGCCTTCGCCGCCTGCGCGATCGCGCGGAACTGCAGGCGCACAGCACGATCAAAATCGATCACGACAGCGCCGCTATTGCCGCCGCGCACCCACGCGCCGAAAAACCACGGATCGGGAAACTCGGCCGGATCGACGAGCTCGTGCGAATGCCCAAGCATTGCCGCGTCGCGATCGCGCACCAACCCGTAAACCTCGGCCGTCGTTTTACCGCCGCGCACCTTTGCCTCGACCCACCGCTCGGCAACCTCGAGCGAACGCCCCTCGTCGACGTTTCGCTTTAGCTGCTCTTGCGCAAAAGCGCGCGAGCGGAATAGCGGATTGCCCTCGGACATTTCGCGAAAGATTTCAGGCGTCGGCGTCGTCAAAACCATTTCGTTGCGCGTGCCGTGCGCCGTCGACAGGATAACCAACACGGCTCAGAACGTACCGTGCGCCTGATAGGACGCCCACCGCACGTCATCGCCCGACCCGGCAACAACCGCACCCAACGACACCGCCGACGCCGTCGGCGCCGTCGCCTGCGCGACCGCGACCACCATGTCGCTATTGGTTGCCGTGCGGCGCGCCATACCGCTCAGCGCGTATTTGTCCGCGCCCGAGTAAACCGTGCTGAAATTGACCGTCGCAAAACCGACCGCCGATCGCGAGATCGACGACGTGTTGCGGCTTTCGCCAACCACCGCCGCCCCGGTATCGAGCGCGTACTGCGCCCACGACGTCGCCCGGATCGGCTCGAGCGAAACGCCGTCGTCCCATATCTCGCCGGCGTTGATTGCGTTCGCACCCTTGTCGCCGCCCGTGGCACCAACCGTAAACAAACCTTGCCCGACGAGAACCCTGTCGGCCAGCGTGCCGGCGACGATCGTGCGAATTTTGTAGCGCGCATCCTCGCTCGCATTTGTCGCGTCGAGAATTTCCGCTTGACCCTCGACATATGTCCTCTTGACGCCCGTCGACGAACGGCCGTTGAACTGCGTCGCACCGATCAGATCGCTCGCCGCCGGCGACGCACTGTCGCGAAAGATATCGTCGATCGGCCCTTGTCCGGCGCCGGCGTCCGTCGACGTGCGCGTTAACGGCGTGACGCTCGAACCCGTGATCGTGACCGGCTGATTAAACGCCTGCGCCGCCGTGAACGTGTTAGCGACGTCCGTCGCGACGGGATTCGCGACGACGCCGAGTATAGTGCACCACTCGGCCGTGGCTTGATCTTTGATAAAGATCCACCCGCCCTGACCGACGCCAACGACAACCGTCGCCGCACCGTTGACGAGATCGGCGCCGTTAGGATCGATCGTCAGCGAGCCCGACCCGCGATTTATAACCGGAAAGCAAATCCCCCGCGGCAGCGTCGACAACGCCGGCAGCGCGAGCGTGCCGCCAACGCCCGAATAAAACTGCATCGAAAACAAATCGGTAATCGTGAGCGTCGGCGAACCCGTGAGCACGTCCGTCGGCCAAGTGCCGACCTCCCACAAGAACACGTCGTGCGTCGCCGCCGGCAGCGACACTTGCGTCGTGCCGGCCGACGAAACGATCACATAATCGCGCGCGAGCGTATTCGCCGCCGTGTCCCATGTGCCGACGCCGATCTCGTAATATGTCGTTCCGCGAATGACATATTGACATTTCGCCGGCCCGGCGCCGAACGCACCGTCGAACGTGCGGAACTCGGCAGCGCCGTCGATAATCGTCAGCGTGCCGACGCCCGTCGTCGTCGACGTCGCCTTAACGCGGCTGCCATGGCGATAGCTCATTAGAAAATCCCTCGAATGTAACTCACGCCTTGCGGCTTAAGATCGCCTGAAGAAACGCACCCTGCCGGCGCAATTCTTCGCGCACTTGTTTTGTTTCTTCCGTGTTCGCCTTCACTTGCTCGACGACGGCATTACTCCCCTGCACCGTCGCCGCGAGCAACGCGGCCGACGCATCGCCGCCCGTCGAACCGAGATTGCGCGCCGTCGTCAGAATCTCCGAACGCAAGTCGGCGTAACGCTCGCTGACCCCCAAGAAGGATTGCGCGACCGGCAACAACGCGCGCGAAGCTTGATCGAAACCCGCGATCGCTTCCGGCGTGCGCAAATCCTCGGCCGACCGGCGCGCGTCGTTGTAACTGGAAAGCGCCGCGAAATATTGCTCGCTCGGCGCGACGCCGCTCGAGAGATTGCCGAACTGCAGATCGTCGACGAGCGACTTAAGCGTCGAGATCGACGAGGCCTCGGCCTGCGCCAACACGCGCGACCGCTCGAGCGCGTTCAATTTTTCGACCGCAACCAAGTCGGCACCGAGCGACTTCGCAACCTCGAGACGCGCGACGGCCGACCGCTCGAACTCTGCGAGCGACGCGGCAACCGGATCGGTTATCGATAGGATTTGATCGGCGATATCTTGATTGAACGTCGCGCGTGCGCCGGCGTCGAATTTTTCAAGACTCAAGCCCAACCGCTCGGCCTCTTTGCGCGCCGTCTTAAATCCATCCGTGAGATCGTGCATTGCTTGCTCGACCTGCGTCAGCGGCCGGCGCGCCTCCGTGATTGCACCGTAAACGTTTTTGACGAAATCGACGGCGTTCGTTAGCTCCTCGAGCGACGCAAATTGGTTGCCGCCGAGAACCTGGCGCAAGTCGGCGTTGTTCGTCTTTGCGCTATATGCGAGCTCGCGCACGACAGTCAGCGCGAGCTCGTTAGGATCGCCCACCGCCGACGAGCGACGCACGACACCGTCGCTCAACGTGTAAGCGGAATTGTCGCGCGAACCGATAACGATTTGCTGCACGCGATCCGTGAGCTCGAGCCCGGCCGCCTCGAGCACCCGCAAGCCACCCTGTATTTGCTCGGCCGCATTGCGCACCGCGCCCGACGTTTCCGCCGTGGTCTTGCCCTCGAACGACTGATAAGTCGTGCCGCCGTACTTGTCGAAATTCGCCACGGCCGACGCGTTCGTCGGCGCCGGCCCAAATAGGCCGCCGATGAAACCGCCGAGCGCCGACCCGACGAGCGTGCCGATAGGCCCCAGGAACGAACCGAGCGCACCACCGACGAGACCACCCACCGACCCGCCGAGCGCGTTGCCGCCCGTGAGCGCCGCCACCGTGCCGCCCGTGCCGATGCCCGACAGAGCGCCGCCGGCGACGTCACTCAACGCCGTGCCGGTACCGAATAGGCCCGTGCCGTCGGCGAACGGCCCCGTTGCGCCGCCCTTCTGCAAACCAAAGTCGCGCGCAAATTGATCTATCGACTTACCGAGCGAACCGAGCGACGCGCCGAGCGAACCGACACCACCGACGCCGCCGGCGCCAAAGTTAGCGCCGAGACCACCCGACCCGCCGGCAATGCCGGCAAGCCCGGATTGCTGCAGGATCGGCGCAATGACCGGCGACAACACTTTCGACGCAATGTCGGCCGAGAGCGATAGAAAATATCGCTTCCAATCTTTCAGCATCGACTTGAAGCCGTCGCGACCGCCGTCGAAAATCTTAAACAACGTATCGGCAATGCCCGACTGCAAGTCGTCGTTAAATTCCTCGGCGGCGCGTTTCGATTCCTCGAGCGCCGCGGCTTGCTCGGCCTGCGCCTCTTGCACTTTGCGATTTGCGTCGACGAGCTCGATCGCGGCGACGACGCGTTCGCGCTCGGCCTTGACGAGATCGCGCCCGACAATCTCCTGCGCCTTCAGCAACGCCTCTTGCTTGCGACGCTCGAGCGTATTCAGCGACGACAAGTCGGCCTCTTGCTCGAGCCCCTTCAAATATTCCTGCAGGCTTTTCGCGCGATCGGCGTCACTCTTGCCCTGCGACTTCGCAACCTTGCTTTTTGCGAGGCCGAGTTTAACGACGGCTTTTTCTTCAGCCTCGGCTTGCCCCAAGCTCGACGCCGGCACCGCGTCCGTAACACCGGGCGCCGACGAGTTATAAAAAAACTTGCTCGAGACGCCCGACGACACCGCCGCCGGCGACGGCAATCCGCCGAACTTAAAATCGCGCATCGAACCGGCCGTGCCGAGCAACGCGCTTAAATCTTTGATTGCGAGATATGCGCCCGTGACGACTTTTGCGAGCACGCTAAACGCGTCGACCAAACCTTTAACCGTGGCGACGCCGGCCTCGATCACTTGAGGATCGTTGAGCGTCGCGCCGAGATCAGAGATCGACGTCGCCAACTCCTTTGACGCGCCGGCGGCCTTGTCGACCTTGCCGATGAACCCCAGGAAATTGTTATTGACCACGGTCAGCGCGTCGCCGACCGTCGCTTGCATCTCGCCGAACTCGCTTTGAATAACGCCCGACTGCGATTCGATCGCTTGGATAACGACCTTTGACTCGAGCGCGCCGGCCTCGCCAAGCGCCTTAAGCTTGCCGATCGGCACGCCGAGCCCGTCGGCCAAGGCCTGCGCAGCACGGCCGCCGGCCTCGAGCACGGCGTTAAGCTCGGCGCCGCGCAAGTAACCCGACGCCAGCGACTGCGACAACTGCAAGACCGTCGACGAGGCCTCGGCCGACGACGCGCCGCTGATTTTCAACGCTTGGCTAAACGTCTCGACGAACCCGAGCAAACGCTCTTGGCTGACACCGAGCGCGTCGGCCGACCGGCCAAGCCGCGCATAGAGCGTCACGACGCCGTCGAGCCCGACGCGCGTGCGATTGGCAAGCTCGAGCAACTTTTGCTGAACGTCGGCCGCATTCTCGATCGAGCCGGCAACCAACTTAATGCGCGACGCGTAATTCGTCATCGCGTCGGCGGCTTGAATGTACTCGCGAACACCGATCGCCACGATCGCCGCGCCGGCAGCGATCGCGAGCGCCTTGTATTGCGCGACCATGCCGCCGATCGAGCCGGCGACAGCGCCTTGCGAAACGGCCGCGGCCTTCGACCGTGCCTCGAGCAAACCCACCGTGCGGGAATATTCCGCAGCCGTGATTTGCCCCTTCTCCATTGCGAGCCGGGCGCGCATTGCGCCCTGCTCCAACTGGATTTGCGCGCGATAGGCAGGATCGACCGACGCCCGGAACTTGTCGAACGCGCGCGCCGAATCGTAAGTGCGCTGCTCAGTCTTTGACATAGCCGCGGCGGCTTGCGTTTGGCTCGAGGCCATACGCTTACCGGCCTCGTCGACCTGGCGCGCGCCGGCGACGTATTTCGACGCGTCGAGCTCGGCCGACGCCTTCAATGTTGCGAGACGCGTCGTCATCCGGCGACTTCCATCGGCCTCGGCCTCTTAGCACTCATCACCGCGACGAACTCGGCGTCGCACACCCGCACCAACTTGAAGAACACGGCGAACTCGTCGCCATCGATACCGTGCCGCTCGGCATAGCGATCGATTGCCGCCCACGGAATGAACGACACGCCGCCCATCGCGGGCGGCCTGTCGTGCATGAGATCGTGAAAGGCCGACAAATAAAACTCGACGCCCGGCAACAACTCCGCCGCCGGCGGCGGCAACGTTTTTATAAACTCGGCTTCTGCCGCGGGATCTTCGGCAGCAACCTTTGCGAGAAACGTATTCGTCGGCCCTTGCGTCAATTCCCAGTTGACGCGGGCTGCGAGTTTCCCGACGACACCTCGACGAACTCGGCTTGCGGCCGCGACGCGACCGTCGCCGCAAAGCGCACTTCGTTTCGCAAAGCTTGATAGTCGGGATCGACGAGATACTTTCGCGCAACCTCGGCCGAATATGGTTCGTCGAAACCGCGCCAATCGATCAGCAAATGATCGGCGTAGAGCTCGCCGTTAAGCCGCTCCGTCTCATCCGGCGGCGCCCGACGATCGCCGGGATATTTGCGCATAAGGCGCGCCGTCGCCAACTGCAGCGCCATGACGAACGGCCCATAATGCAACGGCCGCACCTTGAACTCGACGCCCTCTAAGTCTTGCGCCGCGATCCATTCGCCGTCCGTCGGCCTCGAGAGCGAAGTAAGCTTTAGGCGCCGCTGCGTGGCGGCGCCCTTTTGTTTCTGCGACAACTGATTTTCCTTTCGTTTTAGTTGTAATACTCGAATCGATCACAGATGAACTGCGCGTTCGTCGTCGTATCGATCGAGGCCTGAAATGCGAGCGGAATCACAACGTCTTGATTCTTGCCCGCGGCCGACGGACTACCGCCGGTAAAGATCACACGCGGCAAGCCTAACACGTAACCCTCGAAACCGTTGCCGGCGACGTTTGCGATTGTGGCGCGCGAATTGACGTTTGACGCCGTGCCGGCGAGCAATTTCGTCAGCAACGCATTCGACCCGAAATAAGCCGACAGCGTGCCCGTCACCGTACAATCGCCCGGCTGCACGTCGACGGCGCCGACCGTGCCGACCGCCGTCAAGGCGCGCAGGTTGTTTTCCATTTTCAACTGCAGCGACTGCGCCCACGCCGGCGACGTCACGAGCGAGCCGCCTTCCGCAATCCGGCCGACGTGAACGTTTGCGGCCATGATCTTATTCACCGTCGCCGCGTCGTAGCTCGTGCCGTTGGCGACCGTACCTTGCGACCCCGACATACCGACCATGTCAAACGAGCCCGTTATGACTTGCTCCGACGTAATGTCGAGATTGAACGCACCCGAGTGCATCCCCTTTTGCAAAATGTGCGTCGGCACGGCCTGCCCGAGAAACGACCGCTCGATCGACAGCGACGTGCGCGTCGTTCCGTTTTTGACGACGTCGCCAAAGAAAACGCGAATCGTCTTTGCCGCGCCGGCGTCGACCGCCCACCCCGTCGGCAAGTTATCGCACGTGATCGCGTTCGCGCTGACCGCCGTGACGCGGATAAAATCGTTATTGGCCGCCGTCGCAAAACCGAATGCGGCGTTATCGGCGTCGCCAGGTTTCAACCATTGGCCGACCGTAATTCCAAGCGTCGTAAAGTCGAGCGTCGTCGAGGCAAGACCCGACGCCGTCGCCGTGATATCCCCGGCGACGCCCTGAAACGCGACGACTTTCATGCGAGCCGTCGCCGGCGGCGCGCCCTCAGCCACCAACCCCGAACCGACGAACGCCGGCACCGTCGACGACCCCGTCGAAACCCGAAACTTTCCGTTGTTGGCCGCGTTCGTGAACCCCGTAAAGCGCACGACGTGACCAAGCACAAACGCACCGTTTGCCGGCGCGACGGCCGTCACCGTAACGACCTGCGTGCCGGCGTTGACGTCCGTCACGACCGAATCGGCCGTGCCGTCGTTGTCGCGATACGGCTGGACGGTCCACGGATTGTAAAACGCCGAGCGCATGAGCTCGGAACCAAGCGTTTGATCGCCCCAAAGCGAAAGCTCGAAATTGATCGCGCCCTGATTCGTTTCGTTGACCTTGATCGGATCGGCGTTCATGCGATCCGCGCGCAACTCGTTCGATTGCACAAAATTCGGCGCGTAGGCGAGACCTTCACCCGTGAGCCGCCCCGTGCGCATGCGCGGCGTCGCCGGCAATGCCCCGACCGTCGTCTCGCGAATGCCCGACAGGCGCATTAAATTCGATGCAGTCATTTCGTTATCTCCGTGTTAACGCCAATCGTCGCGCACCCATTGCGCACTCAATGTCAAAACCCAATAGTTGCCGTCGCGCGCCGCCATCTCGCCGGCACCAATCGACAGCGAGCCGATGCGAACGCCGTTCGCGAGCGCGAGCCCTTTCATCATGTGCGCCAAATCCTCGGCGAACCCGCGCGCCTCGAGCGCGCCCGTACCGCTTGCGACGAGCACATGAAAGAACGCCTCGCCTTGCTCGCGCCATATGTCGGCCTGCGCCGTGCCGGCGCCGATCTCCGAGACGTCGACGAGCTCCGTCGTCATCTCAAAGAACACGAACGGCGCCAAGTCGGCCGGCGGATCGACGAGCTCATTCTCGAACCGCAAGGCCGTCGCCGACCAATTGGCGATTAGCCACGCTTTCAACGTGAGATAGGCGACGTCATCGAACGACGGCAACGTCGGCCGATCGGCCGCCGGCGACGCGACCACGATGCCGCCCGACCGCTCGTCGAGCCGATCGCGCTCGAGCTCGTCGTCGGGATCGGCCGGCGCCACCAAAGGCGCGACGACCTCGTCGTCGACCGACGGCGCGTCGGCCAACACGAACGGCACGACCGCCGGCGCCGGCTCATCCTCGAGCTCGTCGTCGACCCGGCCGGCAAACGGCCGCAAGATCGTCGCGTCGACATCGTCGGCCGCGGCGAACGGCAGCGGCGACGCCGGCTCATCCTCGAACTCGTCGTCGACCTGGCCGTCGGCAAGCGGCCGCACGATCGTCCCGTCGACGAGATCGTCGGCGAAAACGAACGGCGCCGGCGCCGGCTCATCCTCGAGCTCGTCGTCGACCTGGCCGTCGGCAAGCGGCCGCACGACCGTCGCGTCGACGAGATCGTCGGCGAAAGCAAACGCCGCCGGCGACGGCTCATCCTCGAGCTCGTCGTCGACCTGGCCGGCGAGCGGTACCGCCGGCAGCGCGTCGATCGTGTCGTCAATCGGCGGCGGCACGAAAACCGAAACCGGCTCGTCGACGACGATCTCGAGATCGTCGAGATCGACAGCCACCGCGAGAGCAATGATCGACGCGTCGGCAACGGCGCCGGCATCGTCGAGCGGCGCCGCAACACCCGACGCCGGCTCATCCTCGAGATCGTCGTCGACCTGACCGTCGGCCGGCGGCCGCACGATCGTCGCGTCGACGAGATCGTCGGCAGCAAACACAGCCGGCGACGCCGGCTCATCCTCGAGCTCGTCGTCGACCTGGCCGTCGGCAAGCGGCCGCACGACCGTCGAATCGAGATCGTCGGCCGCGGCGAACGGCAGCGGCGACGCCGGCTCATCCTCGAGCTCGTCGTCGACCTGGCCGATCGCGACCGCCGGCGGCGCGTCAACCGCCTCGTCGACCGGCGTCGACACGAAAATCGCGACAGCATCGTCGTCGACGTCGGCGTCGGGATCACCCGAAACGACGGCGCCGGCGACGAGACTGTCGTCGAGATCGGCCGGCGGCCCACGCGGCCCGGCGATCTCGACGTGCGCGTCGTCGTCTAGCTCGAGATCATCGACGAACACCAAGACGAAAAACGCGTCGTCAGTCACGGCAAGATCGGCGAGCGGAACCGACACGAACGACGCCGGCGCATCGTCGTCGACGAGATCGACGTCGGCATCGGACACCAAAGCAACGACGACCGTCTCGTCGCTTGCGACCGCGGCACCGTCGAGCGGCGACACGAAATTGACTTGCAGCGAATCCTCGAGCTCGGCGACCTCGAGATCGACGGCGTCGTCGCCCTGCGAAACGAACGACGGCAACCAATCGTCGGCCGCCGCGGCCGGCGCCGCCGGCAGCGCCGAGATCGGCGTCGTCGAGATCGGGCGAAAGCCTAACGGCACGGCAACGCCCTCGCGTTAGGTGGCTAAGATGTAAACAAGACCATGACCGCCGCGGCCGCCGCGGCCGCCGATCGATGCCGCGTTATTGTTTGAAGCACCGCCGCCGCCGCCGCCGCCGCCGAACGATCCGTCGCCGCCGATGCCGCCCGCACCGGCACCCGTAAACGACCCGCCGCCGCCGCCGCCCATGAACAACCAAAGGCCGCTAAACGCATCGAACGAAAACCCGGCGGCACCTTTGCCGGCACCCGCCACGCCGCCAAGCGAGTTTGGCAAACCGAACGACGCCGCCGACACACCACCGGCAGCTTGCGCCAGGCCGGCACTTACACCCGCACCACCACCGCCGCCCGTGACGAGACCGGCCGTTGACGCGTTACCCGTCGTCGTGCCACTGCCCGCGCCGCCGGCGCCCGGCGCCGTCGACGAGAACAAGCCGGCATTTGTCCAAGCCGTCGCCGCCGCCGCCGACGCAAGCGTGCCCGCGGTACCGCCGGCCGTGTTTGAAGTGCCGCCGCCGCCGCCCGTGTGCGTAAAGAGCACTTGATTCGAATTGAGGCCATAGATCGACGTCGTGCCGCCGGCAACCCCTGCAGCGCCGGCCGCCCCCGTGGTCCCGGCGCCGCCGAGCCCACCTTGACCGATCAAGAGAATCAGACGCTCTGGACACAGCCACGCCGGAATTATAAGGCGCGCCCAAGAACCACCACTGCCACCGCCGCCGCCGCCGCGATTGAGCGCCGACGTCGACGCCGACCCGGCACCGCCGCCACCACCAGCCGACAACGACCATAGCGTGATAAGCGATTTTCCCGGCGGCCTCACCCATGCGGCGTGTCGCGCCGTCGTGCCCGTTGTCGGATTGGAACCGCCACGAAATAACCACTCGTCGCCCGTGCGATTCGGCGCCGACACGCCACCGATCGGCCAAGGCATCTCACATACTCCAAATCATAACGAGACTGTCACCGCCGCGACCGCCGTTCGTACCGCCCGACGACGGCGAACCGCCGCCACCGCCGCCGCACCCTTCCGCACCCGGCCCACCATCGGCCGCCGGCGTCGCCGACGAACCACCGCCACCGCCACCCGTCGCCAAAAACAACGGCATAAACACGCTGTACCCCGGCGCCCCGGCCGTCGGCGTCGTGGCACCACCGGCGACCGACGGGAAACCAAACGAGCCCGGCGTCGTGCCGCCGACGTTCACGCTACCGCCGCCCGAACCGCCCGTTATGATTCCGGCCGTCGCCGGCGACCCGGCAGCCAACGACGCGCCACCGTCACCAGCGGCGCCGCCCTGCACGCTCCGCATCTCACCGGCATTTGTCCAAGCCGTCGCCGCCGTTACAGCGCCTCGCGTGCCGGCCGTTTGCCCTGTTGCACCATTGCCCGCATTGGCCGTTAGAAGCGTTTGACGCGAATTGAGGCCGATCAAAAGCGTCGGCGTGCCGGCAGAACCGTTGCCACCCGAAACGCCGCCGGCGCCGCCGAACCCTAAAACGAGCTCGATCGCATCCGGCACAGCAAACGCCGGAATCAAAAGCGACGTCACCGTGCCGGGACCACCACCACCGGCGCCGCTCGCATTGGTACCGCCAGCACCGCCGCCGGCCGCACTGACGATAAAAAAATACACCAACGAGCAACGCGGCGGCCGCAACCAAACCGTACCGCCCTGTGACGTCGCCGAAACACGCCCACGAAATATTTGCGGCGCGCCCTTGACGTCGGGATACCGATACACGCCGAAACCTTTCGCGCTTTTCTAGCGTTGCGCCTGCAAGAAAGCCGACACGTCGTGCGACGTCACCCCGAGCTCGACGAGCCGATCGTCGATCAACGTCGGCGCCGGCTGCACTTGACGCGCAAGCCATTCCTCGAGCTCGGCCGGCGTAAACTGCCCGGCGTCGGCGAGCGCACGCATACGATCGAGCGTCGACGCCGGCACCGGATCGGCAACGCCCCACGCCGGAAACGGCGGATCGGCGTTAATGACCGAATAGGCCTGCGCCGGCTGCGATTGCGGCAACACCGTTGCGCCGTCGGCGTATGTCAACCGCACGAGCGAACCGTTTGCGTCGACTTCCATAAAGCCGACGACCGGCGGATCGGACAAAAAAGCAATTTTCACGTAGCGCATTACAAGTCGCCTCCGATACCGTACACCATCCAAATATTAACCGGCGCGGTACCGAACGCGTACAACACGCGATAGCCCGCCGGTAAAAGGATGTTGCACGCGATTTCAAAATCCGGCGTTGCCGCCGTTTGCGTTGCCGTGACTGCCGGCAGCGTGATTTCTTTATAAAGCCCGTTATTCGTCGCCGTGCCGTTCGATGATCCGTTGTTGATCCAAAACCGCAAGACCGACGCAACGCCGACACCCGTCGACGCGATCTTTGCGACAAGCGAGCGAAGAAACCCGCCGTTTGTCGCGTCCGCTTTCCACGCTTCCCATATGCTCGTGTTTAGCGTGCCGGTACCGTCGAACGCCGTGTTCGCCGTCGACGTCGACGTCGTAAACGTCGCCGACGTTCCGCCGAGCCCAATCTTACCCGCTCGCGAATAAACGGGATCTCTGTTAGCCGACATTTTTCACCCCGTACCTTGCGGCGGCATCATGCCGGCACGCGCGCGCATCGCGTTGCGCAAAAGCGTCGTCACGTAAAGCTCGACGCCGCGCACCGTCGCGTCGCGCTCAGGAATCAAAACCGGCACGCCGGCCTTATGCGTCAAGCGATCGGCAACGAGCTCGATCGTAACGCCGAGCATGGCCGCGATATAACCGTCGTCGCCGGCGACTTGCTCTTTGATGTAGTGGCCGAACACTTGCCGCATTCCGTCGCGCATTCCGTTCGCGACCTCCGGCGGAATCGACAACGCCCACGCGTCGATTTTATTTTGGTACTGCTCGGCGTTCGCGGCAAACTCGCGCGCGACGTCGACCGGATCGGCGGCCGAGCTCAAGAGCAATTTTCGAGCGTTAGACATTGTCAAACCTCACGGCAACGCGCACCCGCGCGCCTCAGCAACAAAACGGCCCTGACTGCGCAGCACCACGACCGACGCGTCGACCCAAACATCCTTAGTCCCCGCCGCAAAATTGACGAGCGCATCACCATTCGACGACGCCGTGACCTCGTCGCGCCTTAGCGTGTTCGCCGCGCTATACGTGCCGATGCCGACCTCCCACTCGCCGCCGCTCTGGCCCTCAATCGCATACGTGATGCGATCGTCGCCCACATCATAGCGATCAGAAAAGGCAAGCGCGCGCGTCGCCGCGCCGGCGAGCGTAATGTCGCCCGTGCCTGTCGTCGTCGACGTCTCACGAACACGATCGAAAACGTTAGTCACGGGCGACCCTCGAGATTGAAACCGTTAGTCGGCTTTGTGCGTGAGATAGGTCGCAATTTGATTATAGCGACCCTCGAGCTCGTCGAGCGCGCCGACGATCGCCGTGTGACGGCCGATCGCCGCGGCGCGAACATTGTTCGCAACGGCAAGCTTGGCCGCCTTCAACGTTTCGTCTTTTTCCGTGTTCGCCTTGCCGAGCTCGACGTCGCGCTCGGCGATGAACCCGGCGAGCTCGGCCTGCCATGTCGCACGATGCGCGCGAGCCCAAGCCAAACCCTCAGCCACAGTTGCCGCGTCGAGCGGCCGTGTATCCTTCGCCATTTTGAAAACCAACCTTTCCGTTTTGAAAGCGTTCACGAATGCGCGCGGCGGCCCACAACGAGCCATCGCGGCGACTTTAGATTTCGGTCAACTCGGCGTGCATCGAAATAACGCCCGTGCCGGCGACTTGCTGCAGAGACATCGCGCCGCCATTGCGATGCGACATTTCCTGCCCACGGCGCGGCGTGTAGCGATAGCCGCCGCCGTACAACTGGAAGCCCATACGCACCGACGCGAGAAACGTCGCGCTCGGCGTCGTGTGACCGAATGCATACGTGCCGGCGGCGGCGGCGCTATCTTCGTCGGCCTTGTTCGCCGTGATGCTCGTCGGCGAACCACCCGTCGGCGCCGTGCACTTCCCGAACCGCAATTCTTCGTATGCAGCCGCGGCCGACGTGGCGCCCTGGCCGGACACGGACACCTCGACGACAACCGCGCGACGGCTGGCGGCCGTAATCATTGCGGCAACGTCCGCACCCGACGCGAGCGTGACGGCGGCGCGATCAATGAAAAAGTCAGGCATTTTTTAACCTCTCAAAGCGCGGCAAGGGAACTCGACAACAAGCCGACGCGCGCACCGTCGACGTTGCCGTTTTCAAATCGTGCGCCGACCTGGCGACGCGCATCGGCGATCGCCTCGGCGAAATACTTCAAAAGCACGCGCTTGACATAGGCCGTATCGTCGAGCAACTGCGAGCGCGAGAACCGCGACAGGCGCGGCGCATAGTCGACGAGCCCGTCGAAACAATCCTGCGCGTAACGCGCCGGCGAAAACGTCTTGTCGGCCTTTGCCACAAAATGCCGCCCGGCGACGACGAGCTCGGATCGCGGCAAGCGCGCCGCGGCCGACAGGAACGACCCCGGCAACAGACCGCGCGCGCTTGAGGCCTGGCCGTGCTCGTACTTGTGACCGACCGGCCGGCGCGCATCGCCCATCGCCTGCAGAAGATGCGATTTCACCAACCGCTTAACCGCGGCTTCATCCTCGTAAATCTTGGCCTGATCGATCGCCGGCAAATGCGAACAATCCTCGAAAAGCCGCGTCGCGATCATGTCCGCGTATTGATCCGCGTTAAACGACCCGTCGACCTCCGTGTGATAGGCGCGCGCCGTGTAGTGCAACGGCGCCGCCGGCAAGAGAACTCGGAAAGCGTCACTCATCGCGATACCATGATGTTATCAACGGGATGCCGTAATAATTGCCCCCGTCGCCGAACGGCTCGCCCGGCCTGATTTCCATTTGCTGACACGTCAACCCCGGCGCCAACTGCAAACCCTTGAGCGCGTGCGCGAGCGTTTGCGCGTAGCTGCGCGCGAGCTCGACGCCTACACCATTCGGCACGCAACACGTAAAGATTGCGAGACCCTGCTCACGCCACAGATTTGCGTCCGGCGACCCGGCACCGATCGAGATTTGATCGAACACACCGCCGATCGTTTCAAAGAATACGAACGCCGAACCGTCGGCCGGCGGATACGAATCCTCGTTTTCAAAACGCAGTGCCGTCGTGAACCAATTCGCCTCGAGCCACGTCCGCAACGCGCCATAGGCAGTCAGCGAACTCATGCACAGCCCTCAGTTGACGACGACGGTCTCGCTCTTGAGCTCGATCGCCGGATAAGTGATCTCGCTTCCGGCACGCCGGCCGCGGCGACCTTGCGAGCCGCGCAACTGATAGGCCGAGCGCAACCGCACGAACACGACGCGCGCTTTGACGAGGCCGCGAAACTCGCGATTGATGCGTCGCGCCGCGGCATCGAACAAGCCGCGTCGCGACTCGAACCCCTGCGCGCCGACCTGAATTTTTCGCGCGTAAGGCTGCGTGTTGACGATTTGCACGACGGCCGCAAAGTCGATCGCCTCCGGCCGAACCTCGCGACCGTCGGCCGTCACGATGAACGACCGGCGGAATCGCCCCGTGCGCACCGGCGACGCCGTCTTGAGCCACGTCAAGCCGAACAACGCCGCCGGCGACAACCACTCGAACGAATAGACGATCGCGCCCGGCGCACGAACGGCGCTCGCCGGCACGCCGACACGACCGTTGACCGCCTGCAAATAAACCGGCGTCGCGGCACCTTCGTTCGTCGCGGCCTTGCGCTCGCTTTCCGCAAACGCGGCGAGCTCGGCCTCGAGCCACTTCGCCTCGCCGACGCCCGGCTGAAACGAAATCACCCGCTCGAATGCGTTCAAACCCAAGCGTCACCCGATCGCGCGCGAAATCGTTTTGGCCGACGACACCGCCGGCGGAACCCGGCCGGCAGAGCGAACCGCCTCGCGAATTTGCTCAAACCCGATCGACCACCACGGCACGAGCTCGCCGTCGTTTAAGTGCGCCTCGCATACGGCAAGGCCCGACCACACTTCCAAGCGCGCGCGCTCGACGTTTTCGTGACCCTCTGCGTAAGCACTCACGCCCAATTGATGTGCCGCGCGCCTAGCGCACCCTTTGACGCAACACATAGTGCCGCGCTCAATCTTAAAATCCTGCATCATTGCCCGCGCACCACAAGCCAATGGCCGGCCACCTCGTCGCCGATTTTGCGCGTGTCGACCGCGGCGATCGTGAACGGCAGGCCGTCGATCAAAAGCCGATCGCCGCGCTTAGGCGGCCCCGGCCAAGCGGCCGCTAAAATTTCCGCGTTGCCGATCACGACGCCACGATCGCCTTGCATCACGTCGGCGACGAGCTCTTTCGGCGCGAACCCGTTCACACGTGCGCGCAGCGCGACGTCGACGAAAGGCGCGATCGCGTTGCGGCGTAGCGTGACCGTCTCGCCGCGCGCCTCAATCAACCGTTGCACGGCCGCCGGCGTCACGCGTCAGCCTTCTCATCGTCGGCCGGCGACGGCACCTCGAGCGCGCCCTCGTTCGCCCAACTCGCGCCGGTACCGTCGACGGCCTGGCACAGATATTTGACCTCGCCGCCGATATGAACCGCGCACGCAACGACCACCGCCGCGCGCTTGTTGTGTGTCAAAACGACGTCGTCGCCGTTCGCAAAGCGAAAATCGAATTTCATCGGCCGATGTTTCCTAAACGACTGGTTGGTGCGTATAGCGCGCGATCGCGGCGGCAATATCCGCCGGCCACGCCGCGCCGCCGGGCAAACCGCCGACCCAATAAGCAACCTCATAAACGCCCGGCACGGCCTCAGACCGCACGAGCGGATCGCGCCCCTTCGAGAGATATTGCGCCTTCACGATCGCGCGCACGGCCTTTTGCAGATCGCGCGGCGCCGAACCCGGCAGCGCGTAACCGGCTTGGTACGTGACAACGAGTTTATTCGCGTACCACCGGCGCCGGCAATCGGACTCGAGCCGCCAAATCATGCCGGCGGCCTTGTCGAGCTCGTAATCGTCGACCGTCAACGCGGCGTCATCATCCTCGACGATCGACGTTATCGCGACGATCGGCCGGCGGCGCATCACCAACACGTCGAGAGCCGACGTCGGCCGCATGAGCTCGGCGACCGTCTCGAGGCCAAACACGCGATTGCACACCGCGGCGAACTCGAGCGACGACTCGGCAACGTAGCGCGTCAAAAGCGCATCGTCAGTGATTGACGTAATGCCGAGATCGGCCTTCACGTCGGCGATCGTCGTTAGATCGCTCGACCCGGCCGGCGTCGTAACCGTGAGAATTGATTGCATCGCCGGCCCCTGTCGTCGTCGTCGTCTTCGCCTTACGAACCCTTAACCTCGGCGTCGCGCGCCGCCAACTCAGCCTTAATCGCCTCGTGCGCGTCGTTGCGCGTGGTCGGCGCCGGATCGGTCAGCAACTCGGCGATTTCCTTAACGTCGCGCGCCGGCAGCGTTTGCCAATCGCTCGGAATCTCCACGTCGCCGGCGCCAGGCAAACGCACGCGCGGCGGATCGACAACGAGCCGCGGCTGCGTCGGCAAGCGCGGCTGCGCCGGCGACGGCGGCGGCTCGCCATCGGCATAGACCGCAACGCCGCGGCGCACGAACCGCTCGGCGATATCGTCGCGCAAATCTTCGTGAGCGCCGGCCTTGAACGTCGGCCCCTTGCCGCGCCCTTCGGTCTCATAAAGCGTGTCTTTCGTAAACTCGATCTTGCGCATTTTCCGTCGCGCTCCCGTTTTGCAAAATTGAAACCCAAAAGAAAATCAGCGCGGCCCCGATCAAGAGGCCGCGCCGATCGACGTTTAGTTCGCGACCGGCGACAGCACCGGCTCGTAACGTGCACCCCAAAGGATGTACATCAACGACCCGAACTTAGCCGTCGCGCCCACATCGGCGATCGTCGCGCGAATGCAGTCGAACGCGTTGTCGTTGTCGAGCAAATCGAGATCGACCTCGACCGCATAAATCGCTTGCACCTGCGCCGTACCGAGAAACGTGCCCGCGGCCGCCTGCGCGACGTCCGTCCAAGTGCCGATGCCCTCGACCGCCGTCGCGTGCTCTTTCTTGGAAATGCTGCGAATGGCCGCGGCGGCCTTCGCGCCCGTGCCCGACACGTCGGTCGCTTGCTGCAACGTGATCGTTGGCGGCTCGGCAGCGCCACCCGCGGCGCACACGAGCAAGAGCGTGCAGCGTTGGTAATTCTTGAGCGACACCCACCCGGCATTTGCACCGGCGGCGCCGGCGAGATCGACCGGCACCTGCGCGACGATGTTCACTTGCTCGGCAAAGCGAGCGTTAAGATTTTGCATTTGAACCATCTCCGAAAAACGAAAAAGAAAACCCCGAAAGCGACCCGCCCGGCAAACGAACGCCGTTCGCCGGGCGAAAACCGTTTAGCCGACCGGAACTACCGGGCGGCGAGCGTAACGAACGGCGACTGCGTGTTCGCACCGTCGCGCGGCGCCATCGGCGCCGACCACCACGGCTGGCCGGCGACCCGCATCGTGAATTTGAATGCGGAAATATCTTGGTCGAACCAAAGATGCATTGAGATCGCCAGCTTGACGCCGCCGGTCTTGTACGCCGTCAGGTATTGATTGAAATCGACGAGCATCAAATCGCCGACGTCGCCGACGGTCTCGCAAATTTGGTGCGGAATCACCGGCCGGCCGAGCAAGCGGCCGAGCGGCGCGTCGGCCAACCCGCCGGGCGGCAGATATACCGGCTGATTGCCGATCGACATTTGCGGCAATTGCGGCTCGGCGTCGGGATGAATCAACCACACAGCGGTCTTGCGAGAACGCGTCGACAGGCGCGACAGCATTTTCGTGACGTTGAGAGCGTTGATCGTGTCCGCCGTTTGCCCGCCCTCTGCAGCTTGCGTGACGAGCGCCGGGCTATTCATAAAGCCGAGCGGCATCCCAAGGCCCGTGCCCCAAGCGAGGCCATAGGACAACGACCAATCGATCGCTTCCGGGCACTTCTGGCGGAGATAGGAATCGATCGCCGGCGCATCCTCGAGCAATTCCTCAGTGACCGGCACAAGCGCCGCCAACTTGTTAAGGCGCACCGTCGCCGACTTGAGCGCGACTTTCGATTGCGTAATCGCCGCGGCCTCGCCTTCCCAATAGGCCTTAATGCCGCCCGTGCCCCATTGCGTCGTTTCGTCCATCGGCACCGTGATCGCATTTTTCGTCGACACGAGCGGATCGGTCAGCGCGAACAAACTATCCTGCGCGAGAATCGTTTGATTGATCTCGTTCAAGAAATCCGGCGGCACCGCAAAACCACCGTCACCGCCGACCGCCTCTTGCGAGATCGACGTCGCCGCGGCGTTGCGAATACCGATCATCAAACGCGGATCGATCTCGCCACCCTTCATCGAACCGCGCACGACCGCGAGCGAGAAATCGCCGAACGACCGAAAGCCGCCGTTGCCCATCTGGCGACGCGGCATTTCACGCGCCGCCGACAAGGCCGGCCGCGCGCCAGGATTGCGCGCCGCGGCGCGCGCCTGACTCAGCCGCACCGGATTCATGTCGACGTCGTCGAGCACATCGTCGTCGCCGGGAATCGGCTCGGCCGCGGCGATGCGCGGCGCCGGCGTCGACAGGCGTGCCGACTGATTCGTCAACCGCTCGCGTCGCTTGATCTCGCCGTCGTGGCGATCGAACTCGGCCGCAAGCTCGTCGATTTGCTTGCCTTCCTCGACCGTGAGCTCGCGCCGATCGGCGTCGGCCGCGGCCATAATTTGTTGCTGCTGCTCGAGCAATTCCGTTTGCCTGTTGCGCAGCGATTCGATCGTCGCGTCGGCGAACACGACAAAATCACGCGACCCCGCGACGAGCGCGGCGATCGCTGCAGTTGACGCGATTGCCCTAAGCGACCCGCGATTGCCTTTCATATTGCAGTCTCCTTGTGTGTGAAGCAAAACGGCCGCTTGCCCCGCGAGCCTTGGGGTTAGATCAGCGACGCCCGCTTAGGCGCGCTTGAAAGATTTCGAGACATACCCGGCGCGCTGTGCGGCCATCCGCGCCGCCGCCGCGTCATAATTTGGGCGCGCAGCAAGAGCCGACGGCGCCTTGCGGAAACGATAACGCGCGGCATCGAACGTCGGCCGCTTGACACCGCTTGCGGCCATCTTTTGATTTTCGACGATCTTCGTCGCAAAACCATTTTTGATTGAGTCCGACGAATTAAACCACGTCTCGCCGGCCATCCATTCGCGCACTTGCGCGAGCGTCTTACCCGTGCGCGCGACGTAAACGTCGGCGATCGCACCCGAGATCGCGTCGAGCCGATCGGCGAACTCGCGAACGTCGGCAGCGTTGCCGATCGTGACGCCCCACGCGTCGTGCACCATCAAAAACCCAGCTTCGGCGATATGAATTTCGTCGCCGGCCATTGCGATAACCGACGCGATCGACGCGGCAATGCCGTCGACGTAAGCCGTTATCGACGCCTTATGCGATTGCAATTGATTGTAAATCGCCAGGCCGGCAAACACTTCGCCGCCATACGAATTGATGCGCACGTCGATTTGCGACACGTCGCCGAGATCGCGCAGCTGCTCGGCAAAACCCTTTGCCGTCACACCGCCAAACCAACCATCGCCGACATCTTCGTATATCAAAATCTCGGCGGCATTCTTTGCGCCCGCTTTCGCGCGAACTTTGAAACCTTGGCCCATTTTTAGCTCACCTCAAATTGACGACTTGCCGGCGACCCGCCGGCGGCGCGGCGACGCCCGTTCCCGCTTGTGTGTCCGCAGTACCATCGGAAGGCTCGCCGGCCGCCGGCGGATCGTTTGTCACCGCCGGCGGATCGGCAATTTCGCCGACTTGCTCGAGCGTCGTATATTGAGCCTGGACGATGTACTTTTCACCGCCCTTCGCCTTCCCGATCGGATTCATATCCTCGAGCTCGCGAATCTCGTCGACGTTCATAGCCCCCGTCTCGCGCATCATCTTGTAAAACTCGGCGCGCGACTTCGCGTCGCCACGCATGAGCGCCTGCAAATAGATCTTCGTGTAAAGCCCCTGCCGATTGGCCGGCCCAAACAATTTATAATCCGCTTCTTCCTCGAACAACTTCGCCCACGGCGCCAGCGAATCGACGACGACCTCGATCGACTGGTGTTCGATGTTAGAAAACGTCGCGCGCAGCAAGTGCATCACCTTGTGCGGCGGCACGCCGAACCATCGGCAAATTTCGTCGACTTGATGCTGGCGCGTCTCGATGAATTGCGCCTCGTCGGGACGCACAGAAATGCGCTCCCATTTTTGATTGGCGTCGAGATAAGCCGTTCGATGCGACTTGCCGGCGCCTTTGAATAAATTCTCGAACTCTGCCTTTGTCCGATTTCGCGTTTCCTCATCCGCGCCGGCGACGCCGGTAATCACGCCGGCAGGATTCATCCCCTCGCCGAAAAACGTCGAGCCGAAAATTTCAGTCGCCTGCGCCCAACCGATCGACTGCGCCGCGTATGAGACCACGTCGAGACCAAGCACACCGTCGTCGCCCGGAAAGCCGCGCAAATGAAACATATTCATATGGTCGATTTCGACGAACGTCCCGCCGCCCTGCGAGACGCGATAGTAAAGCTCGCCCGTCGACCGCCGACTCGGCCGCACGCGATCCGGCGCGATCGGCCATAAGGCGACCGGCATGCCGCGCTGATCGCGTTGAATTTCGGCGTAACCGTTCCCGCGCGTGACAGCCCGCGCCAAGATCGTTTGCCGAAACGTCATTGCCCCCATTTCCGGGTTAGGCCGCTTGTGCAACAACCAATCGACAGGATGCGAACTCGCGCGCTCGGCGCCGCCCGTCTCCAACTCGCGCAACACGCGCCACGGCAATTGACCGATTGAGCGCGTTAGATAGTTCACGCACGCCCAAACCACGGCGTTTTTGAACATCGAATCGCCGTCGACTTCGACGCCGGCATACGTGCGGCCGAACCGAAAAAAGCCGCCGACGCTCGCCGGCGCCGCCGCCGACGTCACGCGTGCAAACATGCCACGCACGGCGCGAACGGCGTTCGCAACGCGACCTAACAGCGTCATTCGCTCAATCCTCGTTCAAGAACCGCTCGGCGTAACGCTGCTGCGCCCGCTCGAGCTCGCCACCTGGCGGCAACGGCGCCGGCGGCACCGCGGCCGGCGCGCGCTGATAAACCGACACCGGCGCGGCTTCGGGATTGCGAGCAATCAAAGCCGCCGCGACGAAAAGCGCGATCAACGGATCGATTTTCGCCGAGCCCGACGTTTGTTTCGTAATCATCACCGCGTTACCGCGCGGCTCAATCTTGGCGTTGCCCACCGCCCAATTCATTAAGCGCGTGCCGGCGTGCTGCAGCGTGCCGGCAGCGAGCCACCGCTCGACCGACTTAATCACGTTTGACAGCTTCCAACCTTGCGAGATCGCGACGATCTTTTCGCTCGCAACCGTGATGCCGCGCCGCTCGAGCTCGTCGACGATCTCGACGATGCCGACAATATCGACGCCGATCGCGGCCTTTTCCGGCAGCAACCCGGCGTCGTTCACCTTTACGATCAAGTCGACGAGCTCGGCGACCTCGTCGCCCGGCTTGGCAAAAAGCGAAAGCGAGCCCTCGTCGACGAAATCGAGCAACGCCGGCGCAATCTCTTTGCGCCGCTCGAGCACATCGTTATGCGCCCACGCCTTAACCCAAACCAACTTTTCGCGCGTGTCGCGATCGCGACCGATAAACGCAAGCGCGAGCAAGTCGTCGAGCCCGCCGCCATCGATGCCGGCGACAATCACGTCGCAACGCGCCATGAGCTCGTCGAGATCGTTTAACTCGGCGGCGCCGGCGGCCTGCCAATACTCGGCGCCGGTCCAACGATCGGACTGCAGCGCGACGCCGATTTCGACATTCAAATGCTGCGACGCCCAACCACGCAACGCAGAAGCGCCGCGCACTTTCGCCTTTTCGTAATCCTCGCGCAGCCCCTCGAGCGAAAGCGAGCGGCCGATATTGGGATTGACCATCGGCCACAGCGCCGAATTTTCCCAAGACCCGTCGCGCAGCGCGCGCTCGGAAAATTCATACAGCACGGCAAGCAAGCGGCCGACGGCGCGACCATCGCGCGCGGCGCGCGCCGCCTGCAATTCTTCGAGGAACAACCCCGCGGGCGGCTTTTCCGACTGCGTCGTTATCATCATCAAAAAAGATTCAGGAAACGGCAGCATCCCGCCGCGTATCTGCCGAACAACCGCAGGCGCCTTCGGCATTGTGCCGAGCAAGTGCACCTCGTCGATCAACGTTCCCCCCGACGGCTTGAACCCCGTCAGTATCTTTTCGTCAAACGTGCGAATTAAAAGCTTTGCGCCCGTCGCTTTGACCGTGATGCGTTTCAAGTGCTCTTGAATGTGCACCCGTTTCTCTAGGTAAGCATCGGCAAGCACCATCCCGAGCGCCTGCTGAAATCCGATATCGGCGAGCGCCTGCGTCGCGCCGGCGAAAAGGAACTCAGCACGCGGGCGGCGCGACAACAGCGCCGCCGTCATCATCAAACCGCCGCCGTTTGTCGTTTTCGAGTTTTTTTTCGGCACCAACAAAAAGAGCTCGCGGATCATGCGGCTCAACGAGCCGTCCGGCATCGTCACCACCGAACCGAACAACGCGCGCACGATATCGCGGAACCACGGCCCGCCGGCCTGACCTAGCGTCGGCGTGCCGACGACGTCCGGCAATCGCAACGCCTCGAACACTTCGACCGCGGCAGCGGCCGCGTTTTCGTCGAGCGGCAACGTCGGCACAAGCCCGCGGCCGTGCCTAAGACGATCCTCCCAATCGGGACAACTCAAATCCCACAAAAAAAATAACTCCAGCAAAACGCCAGGCCGAAAAACCTGCGAATGAGA
>OFRO01000035.1_pt1 | contig 42391 bp, 50 predicted proteins | sample 1543091 | NCBI WGS metagenome assembly OFRO01 (sample SAMN07774217, study PRJEB24372) | wastewater metagenome | isolation source: Exp Tend NO 10WW | collected 2016-02
TAGGGGACGCCGACACGATTCGGCTCGGCTGCCGCTGCTCGGCTGCCGCGGCTCGGCTGCCGCGGCTCCGGACGATCCCCCTCCGGCGCGTGGTGGCCGGGTCGGGTCCGTCGGTGCGGAGTGCACGGGTCAGGCTCAAGGGATAGGCGCCGGAGGGTCTTCGTCCGGCCCCGTTTCATATGCGGTTCCGCGCGTGGTGCGGTCCGCTGGCCGGATTACGCGGCAGGTGGGGCCATTCAGGCACGTCGACGAGGACCCCGTCGCGCACGCCCCCGTTGGTGGCGTTTGCGCCAGGTCGACTTGGAGGAAAACGCCACTTTCAGGCGGAAACGCAGCCGTCGCGCCGGTGGCCTGTCGAAGCCCACCCCGGACGCCCCCGGTCGGCACCTCGACACGCCACCATCCCCACGACGGCGCGGCGTCCGACCAACTCGGGTGGTGACCTATCTGTGCGACGTTTCCGGGGCGCCGACACCGGAGATGTCGCACAGAAACGTCGCGTCATCCGCGCCCACGCCCACGGGCGGCGTCCGAACGGGCCAGATTCCGGCTAACTGGCCCCCATCAGCGCCAACAGGACGCCGCCGGCGACGACGGACGCGACCTGTCCGGCCGCGTTGGCGCCCATGGCGTGCATGAGCAGGAAGTTCTCGAAGTCTTCTTCCTGCGCCACCGTCTGCACCACGCGCGCGGCCATGGGGAAGGCGGAAATGCCGGCGGCGCCGATGAGGGGCGGGCGCCGCCGGCCGATCCTGACGCGGGGGGTGGAACGTCAGGGCCGCGCCGAAAACCCGGATGGGGACAAAGGGTCGTCGGCGATTCGGAAAGCCTGTTCGCGCCCCGATGCCTGCGCCGGCTCGGCCGCCGGCTTCGGGGCCGTGGCCGCCAGATAGTCGGTGACGGCCAGCAGCGTGGTCCTGAACACGCCCCACAAGAGGCTGTGCAGCGGCGTCGGCGTCATCGTCCCGCCGGGTAGTTTCTTGAGCGCCAGGTGCGTCGGGATCGCCTCGGCCGGCGCGTCGCGATTGGCCAGCACGAATTTTTCGGCCTCGTCGAAGTCGGGGTAGATGAGGTTAGGCCCGAACTCGTCCATATCTGGGTAGAACTGCCGTTCTACGTCCATGCCGAGGTCGAGGTAATTTAACGTGCTCATGAATGCGGATTTGGCAGCACCCAGCGGCGGCGGTGTCCGGCGCACGTTTGCCGGCGCCTCCGCCGGCGCTTCCGGCTCTGGCAGCGACAGGATCAGGAACGCCCCGATCAGGGCGCGCGGGTCGTCGAAATCATGCTCCGCCGCGTCCGGCTCAACGGCCGTCATACCCGCCCCGGCGGATTGGCCAGCAGCCGCTTTTCCAGCGCCGTCAGCCGCCGCAACACCGGCCCCAGCTCCACCGGCTTCAGCGGCAGCAGCAGCGGCCCCCGATGCGGCGGGCTCCTGACCATCACGCTCGGACCTTTCCTGCGCTTGCCCATTGCGATTCTTCCTCTTGCCCATCGTCCTGTCTCCTGGGTTGGTGGCGCCGGCGACCATCCGCCGACGCCGGCGCCGTCAGCGCGGCTGCTTGGTGACGGCCTTCACCGCCCACATGGCGGCGCTTTCGATTTCCGTCATGGCCACCGCCGCACAGCGGGCGCCCGGATGCTCGCGGTCGCTGGCGATCGGCGCCAGCACGTCGATCAGCTGCGCCGCCGCTGCCTTGATGTGGTCGACCGCTGGATTGGCGCTGGGGTTGAAGTTCACCCCGACGCGATATTCGCCCTCTGTCAAAGCCCGGGCCTGGCCTTCATTGTCGCTCATTCATCTTCTCCTTTGGCGAGGTCGTTGAAGTCGTCGCCCACATGGCTCGCTTCCACCTGGACGGTCTTGCCGTGCGCCTCTAGGCCGGCCAGCGCCGTGTCGAACTGACGCTGCGCCTGCGCGTTGCCGGTATTGTTGTCGCGGGCGAACATCACCCACGAAATGCAGGGCAGGTGCACCGGCGCCTTGCCGATGCCGTCGAGCGAGCCGCAGGCCCACACGCGCGCCGGCAGCCCGGCCACCGCGAAGCTTAGCCCCGTCTCGATCCCTTCGGTCAGGATCACCGGCTGCGGCTCGGCGGCCGGGTCGGCCTGCCAGAACGGTTCGTTGGTCGGCCCGCACGACAGCTCGATCACCGAGCCGCCGGCAATGCCCCACATCAGCTTGGAGATCTCCACCGGCGCCTTTTTCGGCGCCAGCGGGTCGAGGAAGGTGCAATGGCAGCAGGTGACGTTGCCGAGCGCATTGCGCATCGCCGCATGCACCGCCGGATAGAGCGGCCCGTCCGCCGTCCTGATCCGCCGCTGGCCCTCGCTGCGATAGACCGCGCCGCGCCACCATTCCGTCGCCGGCGAGAAGCGCAAACTCATCCCGTTAAGCGTCGGGATCGAGCGCAGCGGCACCTGCCGAGCTGCGAAATACGCCTCGGCATGCAGCTGCGCCGGATGGGCATGCGGCCCGGTGTCCCAGCCGAAATTGCCCTGCGGCACATGCGCCGGGCCGATCGGCGAGTTGGAGCCGGCGGCGCGAAACAGTTTTCCCGCCTCGTCGAGTTTTCGCGCCCTAAGCGCCGCCTCGTCTTTTGAGGCCTGTTCCTGCCGCTGCGCACTCACTCTGCGCATCGCCTCGCGGTCGGCCCGGCTCATGGCGCGCAGGCCGAGAAAATCGCGCGCCCAGACCAGGGCGCCGGCGCGGTCGGTGGCGTTGAGATAGGCCACCAGGTCGATCGCGTCGCCGGCGTCGCCGCTGCGCCAGTCCTTCCAGGCGCCCGGCACGCCGCCGCGCAGCCGCACCTTGAAGGCAGGATTGTGCCGCTGGTTGCGATCGCCGGTCACCGGGTTGAAGGCAACCCACTGGCCGCCCTCGTCGCGGCCGTCCGGCAAGAGCCGCCGGCACACATCGCCGATGCGGTCCTGCAGCGCGGATTTGATCTCCTGGAGATCTCCGCTCATTCCGCCAGCCCTCGCGTCGCGCGGATCGCCTGGCGCAGGCCACAGGAGCAGTCCGGCTGTTTGCGGTCGCATTCCGGCCAGTGGTCGCCGTAGCTGTCGACCAGCGAGCGCAGCGCCTCACACTGCAGCTGCAGCGCCTCGACGCCGACCTTGACCAGCGCCAGCTCGCCGATCGCCCGGTGGATGTCGGCTTCGAGGCTCATAGCAAGCTCGCCTGCGCCAGCCGGTCCTGCAGATCGGCCTTGAACGCGCTGATGCCGGCGCGGATCGCCTCGATCGCCGGCGTTGCGGGAGAGTCGCCGACCGGCTCGACCTCACCCCGCGCGATCTTCATCGCCGCATGCTCTTTCGGCAGGTCCATGCAGCCGGAAAACCGCAGCCAGTCGTCGTGGCGTGACAGCAGCCGCCGGCTTTTCGGTATCCAGATCGTCGCCGCGCCGGGCAGCGCCAGCGCCCGGTCGGTGCGCCACACCAGCCAGCAATAGGCTGTGGCGCTCTTGCCGTTCATCACCCAGCGCTCGCGGTGCATCGGCACGCGCTCCGCATGGAAGGCCATCAGGCAGGGCGGGCGGATCGAAAACAGCTCGTCGAAGCGTTCCTCGCCTTCGATGAACTGCATGCGCACCAGCATCGCGACGCCGCGCCGCGCGTGGCGCAGCGCCTTCAGGATGAAGGGCAGCGCAAGATTGAACGGCGGGTTCGTGACGATCCAGTCAACCTTCGGCGGAACGTGGTCGTCATGCAAAAAATCGGCGACCTCGCCAAAACCATAGTCGAAAATGTCGCTCGCCGCCGTCAGGTCGAAATATTCGCCCAGCGCAACCGCCATGTGGCCCTCGCCGCAGGCCGGGTCGAGCGCGATAAGCTCGCCCAGCGCCGCCGTCTCGACACGCGGCAGCACGTGTTCGCAGAAGGCTCTGGTGGCCCAGGGCGGCGTCGGGAAATAGTCGAGGCTGTCGTTAGGCTCGGTGCGCCGCGCCATCACGGCTGTCGAGTGCGTGCGGGAGTTCATGCGACTTCACGCGCCGCGAGCATGGTCAGGCGCATCTGGACGGCGTGACCCGATCGCCGGTTGGCGAAACGCTTGCTCGTCAAATCGGCGATCTTCCTGAAGCCAAAATCCTGTACGCGCAGGGCTTCAATGAAAGCATCTTCTTCAGGAGAAAAAGGTACAACGAGCGTGCCGTTGCGCATGTAAGGCTTTAAGCGGCTACCCTTTTTCGGTGCCATCAATCCCGAGCGGTACATGAACCATTGAACCGTGGCCGGATGCCGCTTCAAAGCCCTCGCTATTCGACCGGCTTTTTGTCCACTCTCGGCGCGATCTTCGATATACTTCTGGTCGGCAGAGGAAAGTCTGCCCCGAATGATTTCATAGTTGAGCTTCGACACCATCACGCCATCCCCAATGCGGCCTTGTAGAGGTCCACGATGGCTTCCCAGCTTTGCCGCTCGGCCTGGTCCATCGCCCGCAGGCGGATCACCTGCTTGATCGCCTTGGTGTCGAAGCCGGTGCCCTTCGCCTCGGCGAAAACCTCCTTCAGGTCATCGCCCAGCGTGTCGCGTTCCTCGTGCAGCCGCTCGATGCGCTCGACGAAGGCGCGCAGCTGCCCCGCCGCCACCGTCTGGCTGGTTTCGGTCACGTCCTCCGCCGGCGGCCGGCCGCGCTTGCCGGGGAAATAAATCACGCTGTCGTCGCCGCTCATTTCCATGGCCGAAAGTACCTTTCGAGCTTGTCGCGGATGGCGCCGAGCGCAAAATCCTCGTCGGCGTCGCACTCCATCACCGCCGTGCGCACCGCCTGCCGGCTCATGCCGGCGGCGCGGCCGAGTTCGGCCTGGCTCTGGCCCATCAGGCCGTTGGCGATCCACAGCGCCAGCCGCCGCACGCGGCTCGCCTCCAGCCATTCCTTGCTGCCGGTCGCCTTGCGCCCCGGATCGTGCGCCATCACGGCTGTCGGCTCGGCGCCGAGCTGCAGCGAGGCGATGACGATGGCCGAGAGGTAGCAGAAATGCGCCTCCAGCGGCCGGCCGTCGCCCCGGTCGCGCAGCGTGAAGCGCGACAGCGCCGCATGCAGCCGCTGCACCGTGTCGCGCGTCGGCTCGCAGATCCCGGCGCGCGCATTGTGATAGGTTTTTCGCCCGACGCGGGCCTGCGCGCACAGCGCGGTAATCTCGACATTCAGCGCCATGCGCCGCGCCTCGATCCGCTCGAAAGGCAAGGCGTCCATTCACGCCCCCCGCGAAATCGTGCCGGCGGCAAGACCGGCCTGGGCAAGCACGGTCACGGTGGCCGCCAGTTTGCGCGCCAGCCCCGGCTGGGTCAGCGCCCGCCGGTCGCCGGCCAGACACTGCTGCGCCAGCTCGATGGCGTCGCAGACCTCGATCGACAGTTCCAGCTCGGCCGCGTCGGGGCGGCCCTCGCGCTGCTTGGCCACCACGATTGTCTGGTCGCCCTGGGCGAGTCCGACGAGACGCTTTGTGCCGGCCTCGCCGTCGACCGGCACGCTGGCGAGGGCAGTAAAGGTCGAGCCGGTCACGACTTTGCCTCACGCGCCTGTTCGCCTTCGGCGGGCGCTCCGGCGGGGCCTTCGGACGGCCTAGCGGCCTGTACTGCCGGCACCGGGCGGCAATGGTCGCAGCGCCTGGCGCAAAGGTCGCAGCCTTCCTCGGCGTCGAGGCACTGCCCGTCAAAGCAGTCGTAGGTGACACCCTCGCCGCCGCAATACGGGCACTCGTCGTCCTGATCGTCGCAATACCAGTCGTCGATGTGTTCGGCCGGTGTCGGGGCGGGGATCATTGCGCCAGCTCCGCAGGGATCACCGCGATGGCTTCCGGCAACTCCATCGCCGCCCGCACCATTTCGACGTCAAGCACATCGCCCTGCAGCTCTTTCCGATGCCGCTTCAGCAGCGCCGTCGCCTCTTGGGCGATGCCCATAGCCAGGAGAGACACGCCGCCCAGCAGCGCCTGATAGGAGGCCACCAGCTGCCGGTGGCTGGCTTCGTGGTCGATCGTCATGACGAAGCCGCCTCCAGTTCCAGCGCCTGCAGCGCGTATTCGAGCTTTTCCAGCGTGCGCAGATTGGGCTTGGTCCGGCCGCTTTCGGTGCGCCGGTAGGTTTCGCCGTTGATGCCGGCGCGCTTGTAGAGCGCTTCGCGTGTCACGCCCGCGATACGCCGGCGGCGTTCGATCTCTTGAAAGTCCGTCATTCCATTGACCGCGAATCACCTTCGTGTAGTGTGGGATAATCCCGCAAGTTTGCGGGACGTCAAGGGTGTCTTGTGTATCGTGTGCAACGATCCAATGTTTCTATTTTGCGGGCCATGGACCCGCTGAAGAAACAACAGATCGATTGGGTGAAGGCCGTCATGGCCTATCTGGGGCTGAAGTCGGCCAACCAGCTCGCCGAGCTGATCGACACCAATCCGGCCAATATCCAGCGGCCGCTGTCGGACAATTACAAGGGCAAGTTCGGCATCGAGACGCTGACCAAGATTGCCCAGGCCGCCAACCTGCAGATCATGCAGTTCCCGTCGCGCCAGGGCAGTTTCGCCGAGCCCGAGGCGACGCCGTTCCTGTATGACTCCGGCGCCGACGCCATCGGCTCAAATCTTGACCGCGCCGTTCGAGAATTGTGCAAGGGCCGCAACGGCCGCGATCCATGGGTGATGCGCAACTATGCTCTGGAAAGTTCGGGGATACTGCCCGGCGACATCCTCATCGTAGACATGAACGTCACGCCCAAGCCGAAAGACATCGTCTGTGCCCAGCTATACCAGTGGTCGCAGATGCAGGCCGAAACCATCTTCCGCGTCTATGAGCCGCCTTTCCTCATTGGCAACTCGATGCGCTACGGCACGTCCAAGCCCATCATGGTCGACGGCAACGACGTGATCATCCGTGGCGTGGTCGACGCCCTGTTCCGGCCGCGCCACTCCGAGGCCGCCTAGCGTAATCCCGCATTTGTCTTTCCCCGCGCGGTGACCATTTGTCTTTCCCCGCGCGGCGCAGTGCGCTTGACCATTTGTCTTTCCCCGCGCGGCGCAGCCCGACCGACCATTTGTCTTTCCCCGCGCGGCGCAACTGTCGGGAAAACCCCTACAATCGCATACCGCAACGCAACAATGTGCGGTTGCGCCTGCGAGACGGCCCGGCGGTGATCCCGCAACCGTCGCGGCATAGTCCCGCAATTCTCTTGTAAATCCCGCATTAATGCGGCATGGTCTGCGCGACTCACAGGAGGTCGCCGCATGTCGCTATTGGAAAAAACCGCCGGGCTGGAGGAAGTCGCCGAGGCGATCGGCCGCCGGCCGAGCTGGCTCAAACGCCACTGGCTGAAGCTCGCCCTGGAAGAAGGCTTCCCGCGCAAGCTGCCCGGCGGCTGGCGCTGGCCGCGCGCCGCGCTCGAAGCGTTCCTCGCGGCCGGCGCCCCTGCGCCGCTGCCGGCCGCCGCCAACCAGAACGGCGGCGACTACGTCTCGGCCTATGCCGGGCTGATGACCCAGCACTACGGGGGGCAGGCATGAGCGCCGCCAGGCGACAGCCCGTCCACTTCGACCGCGATGAGTTCTTTGCCTCGCTGCAGAGGATCCACGACGAGGCGACAGTAGTAATACAGAAGTCGAGCAAGAGCGACGACCAAAAGGCGCTGGAGATTGGCACGCTGCCGGTCATCACCGCCTTCATGAGGTGGGTGATGGACGCCAAGGAGGCAGGCAGGCCGCACGAGGTGGTCGCCTACGCCGCCGGCTGTCTGATGGCGCAGCTCTTCAACGACCTGTCGATCAACTACGCCTGCGGCTGCGTTCCCAAACGCATGCTCGACGCCTTCGACCGACAGGTTAGTGAGTTGGCGACGGGCAAGATCAAGCCCGGTTTCGAGATCACGCGACGCGGCGTCCGGGGAGGCAACTCATGAGCGCGCTGGTCCAGCCCGCCCAGGTCGATCCGCGCGATCTGACGACAGCGCAGAGAAAGGCGCTGGTCACCATCCACGATCACACGCCCGGTCGCAGCAATGGCGGCTTTGGGCGCGTGCCGGACAGCTTTGTGGGCCTGACCCTGGCGCGCGGCATGATGGCGGCCGGCCTTGCTCGGATGGATTACTCGGCGCGCGGCGTGCGCATGATGCTCACCGGCGCCGGCCTCAACACCTACAGCGTCATGCTGGCGCGGAAAGCGAGACGGTCATGAAGAAGCCGACCAATGCCGAGCTGCAGGCACGCATCGCCGAGCTGATAGAGGAAAACAGGACGATTTCCACACTGCAGGCGCAGGTCCATGCGCTGGCCAAGGATCTGGCCGAGACGGGCAAGCGTGCGCGCGACTACGAGTCGACCATCTACATCGAGCGCGACCGCGTGATTGTTGCGCAGAAAAAGCTGGAGGAAGCGCGCGACGATCTGCGCAACGTCAGTCCCCTTGTCGATCGCCTCAAACACGATCTGGCCTATGCGCAGGGCTACATCGCCGCGCGCGTCGGCGAATCCTATCCGCTGACGCCGCGCGTCGAGAGCAAAGGCGCGTTCCAGCCGTCAATGAGCGACGACATGGCCGACATCATCCGGCGGGAGTCGCGCCGGTCATGATCCAGTACCTGCTGCTCACCCTCCAGCTGCTGGCGCTGGTCATCATCCACACTGCGCTGATCGCCGAATTGATCGACAGCCGGCGGCCGCCGCCGCCTTCGATCTTTCCCGAATGACCCGTTGCGGGGGTCCGGAGGACGGGTCGAGGCCCGTGACTCGACCCCTATCCCACGGCTGCAGCCTCCCAAGCCGGCCGTGGGGTTCGTTTCTTCCAGTCCGGCGGCGCCAATGCCGCCGCTTTTTTCAGGAGCCCGCACCATGGACCGCTACGACGTTACCGCACTTGCCGCAATGCTTGGCGCCGTCGCCTGGGTGGCGGCGATCGGGCTGTTTCTCGCCATCTACCTGCTGGACTGATCCACAGCCCGCTTTGACATTCGCTTCCATCGCGATTCATCATCGGTCCAGGAGCCCCGCCGATGCCGAAAAGATCACCACACCCCCACGTCGCCTGGCGCGACGGCCGGCCAAGATTTTCACCGGATCAAATCCTCCGCGCGGCCGGCCACAAGGGGCAGGATCTGCGCCATGCGGATGGAAGCTGGTACAGCCGCGGCGAGGCCGTCGACTGGTCGGATCGTTTCGTCGCCTCCCTCACCGCCGCCAAGGCCCCTCAAGCGCCAGCGCTGCCCGCCAGGCGCACGAAGCGGCTGCCGCCGGCTGTTGCGGCCCAGCCGGCCCTGCCAGCGCGCCCTAGCGCCCGTCTGGTGACCGTGGGCGCCATTCTCAACGAATGGCAGACGTCGAAGAAGTTCCGGCCCATAGCCGACCCGCACGAACTGGCCGCCGCCCGAGCCGCCCACGAGGTCTACAGCCCCAAGAGCCAGAAATTCTACCGCTACATGGCCGGCATGCTGGAGCGCGACGAACAGACGCTCTGGCACTGCCCGGTCGACGCCCTGTCGCAGGCCCACATGGTCAACCTCTATGAAAAGCTCGCCGAGACCAAGGGCGAGGCCACGGCCAAGGGCGCGCTGCGCACGCTCGGCTCGGCGCTCACCTGGGGCAAAAGGCGCGGCCGCTATGCCTTCGCCGGCAACCAGGGCGTCTCGCCGACATCAAGGCTCGGCATGGCGGCGACGCGCACCCGCCTGCGCATCGGCAGCCGCGCGGAGATCTCCGCGCTGATTGCCGCCGCCGACCGGCTCGGCCTGCCGCATATCGGCGACATGGTGACGCTCGGCCTTTGGACCGGCCAGCGCCAGGAGGATCGGCTGGCCCTCATCGACCGCGGCCTGGTGCGCGGCCGCCGCGTGTTTCGCCAGGGCAAGACCGGCGCGCTGGTCGCCATCCGCGAAGCGCCCGAGCTGGAGACGCGGCTGGCAGCAAGCGCCGAGCGCCGCCGCCGCGCCGGCGTGGTCGATCCGCATGTCGTCATCGACGAGGAACGCTGGGCGCCATGGCCGGAGGACGGCAACCGGCTGCGCCTTGCCTTCAACGCGGTGAAGGCCGAGGCCGCCCGCTTCTGCCCCTCGCTCGCCGGCATCGCGGCCGAGGGCATCAAGCCGTTTCAGGAAAGCGATCTGCGCGCCACGGCGGTCACCTGGATGGCCATGGCCGGCGCCACCATCCCGGAAATCATCGCGGTCACCGGCCACACTCTGGCGTCGGCCACCAACATTTTGCGGCACTATCTGGCCACCAATCCGGGCATGGCCGACAGCGCCATCGGCAAGCTGGTCGCCTGGTACGAGGGCGACGAGGAAGCGGAGTTCGGGATATGAGGCTAGTCGTAGATCGAATCTTTGAGCCGCCGCTTCCCGATGTAATCAGGTTCGTCGAAGATCGAATCCTTAAGCCGGTGGCCGCCCTGCATGTTTGGCGTTTCCAGCGGGCTGTCGACGTAGGGGCTATAGTCCTGCCCGTCATAGGCGCTCGGCTGCTGCTGCCGGCCCCATTTCAATGTGCTGTCATCGCCCGATCCGCTCGAATGGCTGCTGCCATAAAGGCTGTCGTCATTCTCCGGGCAGTTGAACAGGCACGCCTGTGCTGGCGCGGCTGCAAAGAGCAGCGCCAGCACGATCATCGCTCGCATCGAGACCTCCCCTTGACACTCGGTCAGCCGCGATTCACCCTACGCTCACTCCGCGATGATGTGGAGTCCGGGTTGGAAGCCGGATAGTGGAGCGCGCTCGAAAGCGCCGCAAGGCGCTTTTTTATGGTCGGGCGTAGTGGGAGGCGAAAGCCTGCCGGGTGCTCCATCCGGTCTTCCAACCTGCTATTGCCCGGCCACCCTTTTGGAAGGGGGTGGCTCGGCTCAACCGAATGGAGCCACCATGTCTAACGTCATTCCCATGCCGACCCTCGATGTCGAAATGCAGCTGTCGGAGATCTCCGGCATCGTCGACTGCATGCTCTACATGCACGAAAGCGCCGAAGGCACAGACCTTGAGCGTGTCGTGAAGGCTGAGACCACGCTGCTCTACGTCATCAAGGACAAGGCCGACACGGCGCAGAAGGCGCTGTCGCGGCTCGCCAGGAGGGTCGCCTGATGGGCAAGAAATCGCTGCACCCTCAAGTAGCGTGGCGTGACGGCCGCCCGCGCTTCTCACCCGACCAGTTGCTGCGGGCGGCCGGCCATAGAGGTCGCGATCTTCGCCACGAGGATGGCCGCTGGTTCACGATGGGGGAAGCCATCGACTGGGCTGCCGATTTTCGCCGACAAAGGCTGGGCGATGTTGACACAACCGAGATGGCCCCGGCAGCTGCGCCGTTCCCTGACAATGTTGAGAGCACCCCCGAGGTGCGGCGGCGAGGGCGGCCCAAACAGCCCTACTCCAACTATCAGCGCGGCTACATCTACTTCCTCTGGGCCGGTCCCGGCATCAAGATAGGCTACAGCGGCCGACCGTTTTCGCGAGCCGCCGAGTTGATGACAGGCATCAGCTCGCCGATGCGAATGTTCTTCACGGTGCCCGGCACGATGGGCGATGAGCAACGCCTCCATCGGCGGCTTGAGAGCCAGAAGTTACGGGGCGAATGGTTCAAGGCGTCGCGCACGACACTCTCTGTCTTGCGACTCGTGCTGGCCGAAAACGATGGTATCAACGCACAGGATTAATTCTTGCCGTGCGGAAAAACCTATGTGTATGCGGAATAGGGTTCCGCATGCGTTCCACGTGGAACCATTTCCCACAAGGCCTGCGAGGCTGGGGTCGTTACAATCTTAATAAACTTAAAATCTCTCGGGATTTCAGGGCTTTCAGCCACTTAGGCCGGTGCGCGATGTGCGGATCGCCCAAATCCGCACTTAGCGCCGTTCGCGGTCGGCGGCGTCGAATCGCACCTCGAGGCGGGCCAGCCGCTCATTGGTGCTGGCGCCCTGGCGCACCAGTTCCTGCAGCAGCGCCTTCAGTTCCGCGTCGGCTTCCTTGCGGTCGATGCGCCCGCGCTGCGAATTGTTCTCGATGACGGTAACCCGCGTCGTCAGCTCGGCGATCTGCTTGTTGGTTTCGGTTTTCAAGTCGACGATCGCCGCGTTGGTAGAGGTCGCCCAGGTCCATGCGCCGAACAGCACTGGCAGCGACAGCCCGCCGACGATCGCCATGGAGACGCGCGCCGCCAGCTTGAGGGTGACATTTTCGGCCAGCTGATCGAGCTTGCTAGCGGTCATCGCTTTTTCCAGCACCCCTGCGCCGCGCCATAGGCGTTGTGCCCGGCTATGCCGCGCGCCGCGCTCTCGTCGGTGCCGGCCAGATACACCGCCGAGGCCGGCGCAAGGTCAACGCGCTTCCACCCCGCGCAGTTGCTCGCACTGCTCTGGCAGCCCGCCGAGGTCAACGCACAGCCTAACGCGATCCATCCCGCCAACCGCATGGTCGATCCCTTCCCGCTTCTCATAGGCCGCCACCGTGTCGGCCAGCTGCGCCTGGCGCCCGTCGGTCCGGCCTTTCCAGTAGAGCCCGCCGCCGGCCGCGCCAAGGATCGCGGTCAGCGCCAGGCCGGAGATCACGCCCCGGCCGAGCGGCGTGGCGAAGAAGGCCAGCATGCTACTCGCCCTCGAATGCGGCGCGCAGCTGGCGCATGCCCTTGGCAAGGTCGAACCGGCGCTTGATGCCGTAGACGCCGAAAGCGACGATCACCGCGACGATTGCAAGCTGCACGCGCCAGTCGAGCCCGCCGAAGACGGCTACCGGCGTGCCGAGAATGGTCAGCAGCCAGGTCCACACGGTCTTGCTCTTGCCCGGCGATTTCTCCAGCTCGCCAGGGTCGACCACGATCGGCTTCTCGACGACCACCGGCGGCGGGGCGGGCGCAGGCGCATCCGGGCCGGGCATCGCCCATTCGGGCACGGCCTTGTCGCTCTTGGCCCAGGCGTCGAGCGCCACGGCCGCCCACTGGTTGCGGCTCTCGTAGTGCTTCACGCCGGCGCGCTCATAGGCCAGCTCGAACGCTTTGACCTTGCCGCCCAGCGTCGATGCCGAGCGCAGCCGGTCGATCGCCTTGCGCTCCGGTCCCTTAAGCTCGGAGAACAGGAAACCGTAATTGGCCTTGTCGCTGGCTGGGTTCAGATGCGCTCGCTCGCAATAGGCCTCGAAGCTGCGCCGGCGCGGCCCGGTCCACTGCGCCCAGCCAAAGCCGCCGCGCGAGCCTTTCACTGTCGGCGCGATCTCCTGCATCTTGGTGAAGCCGGCGCATTCGTGGCCGAAATTGCCGAGCATCGCGGCCACGTCGTCGAGCCCCAGCATGGGGAAATCGCGCAGCAGCAGCGCCATGATGTCCGGCGCCTTGGCCCGGAACAGATCCTGCGCCTTGCCCTTGGTCGCCATCAGAACGGTCCTCCGCGATCGTCGATCCAGCCGCGCACCACGAGGTTGGCCGAAGCGAGCGTGCCGGAATTGACCACCACCGAGCGTCGGATGCGGCGCGTTGTATCGGTCGTCAAGCTCTCGATCGGCACCGACAGGAACTGGCTTGATGCCGCCTGGGCGCGCAGCACGCCGAACACCGAGGCCGCGTCGCCATCGCCCAGATTGTGCAGCATGTCGCCCGCGCCAGTCACCGACAGCGTGGCGGTCAGAAGCGGCCGCACCTTCAGCCCCGCCGGCACCGCCGTCAGCGTCAGCAGGCCTTCGGCCACCGCCGCCGTGTCACTGGCTTCGGTCATCGAGCTGACCAGCCAGAAGCGGTCGCCGAGCTGGCGGAAGGTGCGGATGTTGTTGGATGCGCGGATGATAGAGCCGATGCGGCGGAACCAGCTATAGCCGGTCGGCAGCGTCGGCGCGCCGGCAGACACGTCGAAGCCGCAATCGGTCGGCACGCCCGGCCCGCCGATCACGTGGCAGTGATAGGTCGTGTCGGCTATTCCCGCCGCCGACATGCGTCCGCCAGCGTTCGTTCCGGCGGCCCAGGCGGCGTCGAGCTGCTTGGTCATCGCCGCCAGCACCAGGCGGCGCACGCCCGTGCTGTCGATCGCCGCGCCTGCGCCAAAATCGATGTCGTTGGTGGCGTCGCCGGCATTGTTGGCGATGGTCGGCTTTGCGGCCACAAGCGTCCCCGCCAGCGCGCCGGTCGAGACGCGGCGCTGCAGCGAGGTGTTGCGCAGGCCGGAAATCGACGTGGTCATGCCAGCACCAGGTCGACATTGGCGCCGCTGGCACCGGTCAGCTTGACCGTAATCACGCCGGCCGTCGCGAAGATCAGCTGCTGGATGACGTCGTCGTTGTCGTCAAGCTTTGTGGCGTGAAGCTTGCTGTCGGGCACCGGCGTCTCGACGCCGTCGACCGTGGTGTAGACCCGCAGCGTGCCGCCGCCCAGCGATCCGGAATAGGCCAGCATGCGATAGCCCTTCTCGCTTTGCGCCTCGAGGCCGCTGGCCCAGGTGCCGCTCGATCCGGAAAGATTGCTCTTGGCCATGGTGCCTCTCCTAAGCCGCCACGGCGGCCATTGCCTTCCACGTACCGGGGCTGCCGGCGGTCGTGCAGATCCAGCCGGGCACGCCGGCGGCCGCGACATTCGATTTCCAGACACGGTCGCCGACCCGGTATGGCCGCGTGTCGCCCGCCGACGCCGGGTCCTGGCTGGCGAAGAAGTTGCGCGGCCGGCTGCCGGCCACGGCGGCGGACGGGTTGTCGCCCGAGACGAAGCCGGGGAAATGATTGTCGTTTGCGCGCACCAGCGTGCCCGCGCAGTCGAAAGGCTTTGTCGTCGGCGTGCCATAGGTGCCGGAAATGTCGACCGCCAGCCGCGCGTCGGTGACGCGGCTGATATAGTCGCCGGCCGCGTCGCCGCTGGTGAAGACGATGCCGTTGTTCTTCAGGAACACGGTCGGGTTGGCGGCGAAGGTCGGCGGGTCGTTGACCGCGTCGCGCTCGTAGATGGCGAAGGGCGCACGCTCCTGGTTGTTGGAGCCCGACAGGCCGGCATCCCAGGCGACGTTGTCCTTGATGACCGTGTGGTCGGCGATCGACGTCAGATAGGCCTGCTTGGTGGTGCCGCGCAGATCGTTGCCCGCCACCGTGCCGGAAATGTCGGCGCCGAAGAAGCCGATGATGCCGCCGCCATTCGACTTGTTGCCGGTGAAGGTCAGATTGCGGCAGCGCAGCAGCTGGAACAGCGTGCCGGTGCAGTCGATCAGCGTCTCGTTGGCGACGATCAGCCCGTCCCACCAGATGTCGCGGCCATTGGTGGCGCTGTTGAAGACGGCGGCCAGGGCGCCGTCGCAGGCGGTGTAGATATTGCCGCTGACGATGCCGCCGCGCCGGCGATAGCGCGGGTGCACGGCGAACTTGCTCAAGTCGATGGCGCCGCCTGTCGAAGTGTGCGCCGTCGTGCAGATGTAGAGCGTCGAGGAGGCGCGCACCGGGTCGCCCAGCGCGTAGACGGTGGCGGTCGCCCAGGCGGTGCCGTAATTCAGCCCGGCGCGGTTCTCCATCTGGAACTTGATGGCGTTGAGGCGCGTGTTCTCGAAGCGATTGTTCTGGATCTGCGGATAGTCGCTGTCGCTGTCATAGCCGGCATACTGGCCGGGCGTGGCGAAGAAGGTGACGCCGCTGATCTTCAGCTCGGCCAGCTGCACGGTGCGCCAGCCGAAGGAATGGCCGCCGATACGCCCGCCCTGGATGGTCAGCCGGCACACCCAGGCGGTGCCGCTGGCCGCCTGCGAGACGGGCACCACATAGATTGCCGCGTCCTCGCCATTGCCCTGGTGGCCATCGGTCACCGGGCGATTGTAGCTGCCGCCGACGCCGGACAGGTCGCATTCGACGATCTCGACGCTCTCCGCGCCGCGCACATGGAGGTCGCGCCCGCAATGGTTGCGGGTCTTGACGCGCCTGATCTCGACGCTGCCGCGGCCTTCGGTGTAGATCGCCGCCACGGCGTTGCCGCTGCCGCCGTTGAAGAAGGCAAACGTGCCTTCGGTGAGCGTCAGGCCGGGCAGCGCGCCCGCGTCGATCTCCTTTTGCGCAAAGCCGTAGAGCGTGCCGCCGGTCACCTTGAAACTCGCGCCGGTCGGCAGGATCGCCTTGAAGGTCTTGGTCAGCGACAGCTGCGAGCGCACCGCCGTCTCGGCGGCGAGACGGATCCGCAGGCTGGTGAAGTTGGTGAAGGTCTGGCTGTCGCTCGCCGTCGCCGTGGCGTTGAGAAGATAGGCCGGCCCGTCGAGCCGCACCTTCAAAATGCCGCCGCGCGCGTTGGCGCAGGCCACCAAAAGCACCCAGGCGGCGGTGTCGAGCGCCGCGCTGGTGCCGATCGGGCCGAACTGCTCGGGGCGCAGCACGTCCGAAACGTTCTGGTAGTGCACCGTGTCGCCATTGGTGGCGGCTAGCGCCAGATCGGCCGGAGCGCCGACCTTCTTGAACAGCGTGCGGCCAAGGTCGCCGACCGCCGCATAGCCCAGCGTCTCGAGGTAGGAGGGCGAGAACGAGGCGCTGGGCGGCACATAGGCGGCCGCCACGGTGCGGGTGGCGAACACGGCGGCATAGCCGCTCGCCGCCACCAGCGCCGCCGCCGCCTTGGCTTCGGCGGCGTAGCCTTGCGCGTTTTCGATGTCGATGGCGGTCGGGCCGGGGCGGGTGCGCAAATTGGCGTCGAACACCAGCACCTGGCCCTCGACGCCGGCCACCGGCGCGCCCCCCCGGTTGACGTCGCGGCGCAGCTCGGAAATCACGCTGCCCTGTTTCGACAGTTCCTTTTCCAGCTCGGCCGTGGTCAGCGACCCGGCCTTGCTCACCGCCACGTCGCGGCTGTGGGTGCGCCGCGCCGCGATGCGAAACTGCGTGGTCACCGGCACAGGCGCCGCGAAGGTTACCGACACGGTGTCGTAGGGCAGGGCGGCGGTCTTGTTGACGCTGACCCCGACCGCCGGGGTGAAGTCGTCGGCGCCCAGCGCCTTCGCCCACACTTCCACGTCCGCCGTGTCGAACACGCGGAACAGCGTCGGCCCGTAGGGGCCGGCGGTGCCGTTGCCGACCAGCGTATCGGTTTCGCGCGTCTCGCGCGGAAGCGGATAGGGTGTTGCTGCCATGGTCGGCACCATGACTCGCGGGCAGCGGTGTCATTTGGTGGAAACGTTTGACCCTGATCAGAGATCAGGATGCACCCTCACTAAGGGTGTATCAGCCGGAGTCTTTGCCGTCTGCGCGGTCGATCACGCGCTTCCGAACATCATTGGCCGCGCCCCGGACCACACGGGAAGCTTTGACGCCCTGCGCCAGCGCGTCGATGCCGGCGTGGCCGATGCGGCGGCGATGACGGACTAGCAGCGCTACGACAGCAAACACAGCGGCAACGCCAACGACATCGACCAAAAGTTCGAACTGTTGGCGCTTATGCAGCGCCTGGGCGGTGTAGCCATTTGGATCGCTCGCCTTCAAGTCGAGTGGCCGGGCAGATCGGAAGGGCACGTCGTCGTCAGATACGATCACTTTGCCCCCTTGACACTCGGTCCGCCGCGATTCACGTTATCTGCGCTCCACGTGAATGTGGAGTCCGGGTTCGAAGCCGGTTCCAGAGCGCCCAACGCGCTCGACAGCGCGTTTTTTTATGGTCGGGCACATTGGGAGGCCGCGAGGCCTGCCGTTCTCTGGACGGTCTTCGAACCCGGTGTGTCCGGCCGCCAGTTTCGAAGCTGGCGAAACTCCAGAGGCTACCCATGTCCAACGTCATCCCCATGCCGACGCTCGACGTCGAAATGCAATTGTCGGAGATTTCCGGCATCGTTGACTGCATGCTCTACATGCACGAAAGCGCCGAGGGCACCGACCTTGAGCGCGTCGTGAAGGCCGAAACCACCCTGCTTTACGTCATCAAGGACAAGGCCGACACCGCGCAGAAGGCGCTGGCGCGCCTCGGCCGAGTCATCGAAAGGAGAGCATCATGAACGCCGTGCTTCGGGTGGAGGAAATCGTTGTCCACAACCAGGAGCCGACCGTGCTTGATCTACGGCTGGCCGAGCTGCTTGGCTTCTCCCAATCTCGCGATATTCGCAAATTGATCCTGCGCAGCATGGACGAGCTGCAGCGATACGGCGAGGTTTGCGCCACCGTGGCGCAAACCTCCCCATCTGGCGGGCGTCCGGGCAACGAGTATCACCTCAACGAGGGGCAGGCGTTGCTCATCGCGGTCAAATCGGATGCCAAGAACGCCCCGGACGTTCGCGAACAGCTTATCCGCGTGTTCATGGCATGGCGGCAGGGGCGACTTTCGCCGCCGGTCCAGCCCTTCGAGCTGCCGGATAGCGAAACCAAGGCCCTGCGCATGGTCACCGAGGCGCGCATGATCTTCGGTCGCGCCGCCGCCGCGCGGCTTTGGTCACAGCTCGGCCTGCCTGCCATCCCGCCCGATCCGGTTTCCACCGCTCCGGCCGACTGTCTCGACATGCTGCTGGACGCCACTGTCGGCAGCCTGCCGGTCAGGGACATGCTCGCCGTCGCCCTCGATGGCGAGCCGGCGGCCATAGCCATGCTCGGCGATTGCGGCCTGCGCGTCGAGCCCGGCTATTTCCTCGTCGCCAACAGCCACCCGTTCATCCTGAAGATCTTCCGCGGCTCGCCCTACGCGCCGCATTACCGCACGCTTCGCCGTCTGGAAGGCGTGATGGTGGGAGAAGTGGCGAAATACGGCAAGATCGTCAGCCGGGGCGTCCGCGTTCCCGCCTTCTACATCGACGAGGCGTCTATTCATTGAGCCTTCAGCGGCTCGACGCCGACAGCTTCGTTGCCGACCGCCTCGAGGCGGTCGAGTAGCGAGCGGATGTAGAACAGGTTCTGGCCGACCAGCATGCGGCGCATGCGGCGCGTGTCGGCCGCCGTCCAGTCCAGCGAGGCGACGTTGCGCCCGGTCTTGATCAGCGCCTCGATCTTGCCGGCGGTCGGCCCCAGCGCCGCCGTCAGCGTCTCGCGCGAAATGTAGCGGCTGTCAGGCCGCTGCGCCCCGATCGCCGCGAAGCCGTCGAGGCCGAACCACTTTTCCGACAGCGCATTGCCTTCCTGATACCAGCCCAGCACGCCCGAACGGGTTACGCCGGCCTTGATCAGGTCGCCGGCCGTCTTGGGCGGGTCGCGGCCGACAATGCCGCTATAGGCATATTCGGCCAGCACGCCGAGGCCGATCGCCGACACCAGCCCGTGCAGCACATTGATGTCGCGCTGCTGCATCGAGCGCACCAGCAGCCTTTCGGTCGCCGCCGCCACAAAGCTCTTGTACTGGAGGATCAGCGCCGCGATCGGGTTCGACATCATCAGCGGCTTTTCCGCGCCGGGCGTAATGATCATGATGTCTACGTCGCGCGCCAGCGCCCCTTCGAAGGCTTCGCGCGCCCCATCGTCGCGCCAGTTGCCGGTGTTCGGCAGTTCAATGCCGTCGACCACGTCGAGCGCGCCCTCGCGTTCCAGTTCCTTGGCGATACGCTGCGCCATGACGTTGTCGATGCCGCTTTCGGCAAGGTCGCGGATCTGCTTGGCCGTGCCCTTGCCGACAGCCACCGCCTTCGAGGCGCGGATCAGTTCGGAGCCCGACACCATGCCGGCGGCGAGCTTGCCGAAATCGGTCCACTGCGCCAGCAGCGACATTTTCTGGAACTTGTCGGCCGCCACCTGCACCCCGCGCTCGAACCGGCTGGTCGCCCTGTAGGCGTCCGTCACGTCGTGCAAGCCGGACGTGCGGGTGGCGAGGTAGGTTTCGGCGGCGATGCCCAGCGTCTGCAGCTGCTTGCGATACTTCAGCACGCCGGCCCGCACTTCCGGGTTGGTCAGCATCTTGAACATCGGCCGCCAGGCATTGCGGAACGCCGAGCCGAACCCGTGCCGCCACTGCAGTCCGGCAATATCAGCCATCGAAGACAGCGCCGCGCCGCCCAGATTGGTCAGCACATCATAGCGGGTCGCCAGCAGCGCCATGCGCCCGATGAAGCGATGGCGCGGGTCCGACGAGATGCCGTACGTGTGGCGGATGCGGTCGCGCATCGCCGCCACATCGGCGATCACCGCGTCGCGCCACGCATGGATGCGCGCACGCTCGGCCGGCGTCGTCGCCTTTTCTTCCATCGCCGCCGCTTCCTCGGCGATTTTCCGCTGCGCCTGCGTCATGCGCACGTCGCCGAACCGCTCGGTCAGCAGCACATCCGGCACCATCGTGTTCAGGTAGATTTCCGCCGTATTGCGCGCGTCGGTGTCGATGAAGTCTCGCACCAGCGCATCGGGGATCATGAAGTCGCGCGCCGCCAGAGCCCCGCGCGCTTCCGGCCGGCCCGGGCCGTTCTCGCGCGGCGCGGTATGGGCATCGTAGGGCAGGCGACCATCCGGCGTGCCGGTGATCCGGTCGATGATCTCATTGGCCAGCGACTGGACTTCCTTGCGGTCGCGCAGCCGCTCTTTCGCCAGAACGCGCTTGACCGCCTGGTCTACCGCATCGTCGGCGCCGACCCGCCGTTCGCCATCTGCGCGCGGCCCTTGCTCGTCGCGGGCCTTCATCGCCGCCTTGACGGCCTTGGTCGACTTGCCGTCCCACTGCGCCAGCCCCTTTTCGATCTCGCCGCGCAGGCGGTCGCGCGCTGTGCCGAGGTCGATCAGCTCCGATTCGTGCCCGAGCTTTTTCACCGTCGCCTTTTCCAGCGTGGAGATCTTCGCGTTGACCTCGGCGAGCCTGCCCGAGAGGTCGCGCAGCTGGTTCTGCAGCGTCGCCTTCTTGGCTTCCTCGCCTTCCAGCCAGTCGGAAAACACCTGCACGGCGCGCGGGCGCTCGCCGACCAGGCGCTGCTTGTTCCAAACGCGGGTCATGTAGCTGTCGGCAGTCGCCGCCTCGACGCCTTCCGGCAGCAGGCCGGCGGCGATCGCCCGGTCGCGCCATGGGTCGAGTACATTGGAGCGCATCCACTTCGCCACCTCGGCGACTTCGGGCACCGGATGCGCGTCGCCATTGCGCAGGGCGTCGTCGACCATCCCGATGAACTCGGCGCTCGACGCCTTTTCGCGCGCCCGCCCGGTGTAGTCCATCAGCCGCGTGCCCTTCTGCGCCAGCGATTGCCGCCACGTCTCGGCCTCGCCGCCGAAGCGGTAGCGCGAATAGGCGCCGTCGATCTTGCGGGCCAGCCCGACGCGTGCCTTGCCGATTTCCAGCTTGGCGGTTCGGTCCAGCGCCGGCCCCTGCGTCGTCGCCACGCCTGCCACATTGTCCTCGAAGATATATGGCGTCTCGACCAGGTCGGCGACGGTGCGCCGCGCCGCTTCGAACGGCGAGTTGAGCACCCGGCGCGAGGGCGACATTTTCGCAGTCGGGTCGGGCAGCTTCGACAGCAGCGGCACGCCGCGCAGCGTCAGCGCCCGCGTGTCGGTCGCGGCCGCGCCGGCGGCCTGCGGCTTCGGCGGTTTGTAGCCGGCGGCGGCTTCCGCCTCCCAGGCGGCGCGGTCGCTGTCCAGCGCCTTGACCATCGCGCGCCGCTCCGAGCGCGACAGCAGCGCCCCGGCGGCGCCGCCGACAAAGCCGCCCAGCAGCGTTGCCGAGCCGATGCCGATTGCCGCATCGTCGAAGCCGTAATGCGGGGTCGTCGCCGCCATGGCGCCTTCGCCGATCGCCGCTCCGGCGCCCGCCGCCAGCCCGACATCCGCCGCCAGCCGTGCCGCGCGCACGCCCTGCGCCGTGCCGCTGAAAACCTTGAACACCGGCAGGAAGATGGTCGGGTCGAGCAGCCCCATGCCGACCGCCGCGACAGTCCCGGTGCCGCCCGAGCGGGCCAGCACATGCATGGCTTCCTCGTCTTCGTCCCACTCGGCCATGATGGCCCGGGTTTCCCGCTCGTCGCGCGAGAAGGCGAACCGCTCCGGGTCGCTTTCGTATTTGGTGCCCTTGATCATCTCGAAGGGGTTGTGCGTCGGGTCGTATTCGACCTCGCTGCGCGCCTTGAGATAGCGATAGGACCGGTACGGCCAGTTGGCGATCGCACCGGCCGAGCGCACGGTCGACAGCAGGCCCGGCGTTTCCGGCTTCGGCGCTGCCTCTGCCGGCTGCCCGCTTAGAAACGGCTCATACTCGCTCGAAACCTCGATCACCGGTCCCACCCGCCGTTGAGAATGCGCCGCATCCGCCGCTTTTCGGCAAAGCGCTTTTCGCGCCCATTGTCGGGCGGCGGCGCGGCCATTTCTTCGATGCGGCGCTGGTGCGACCGCATCTCCATCGTCGAAGCGGGCCGCCAAGGCACAGGCGGGCCCGCCAGATAGGCGTCGAGGTTTTGCTCGCGATCCAACACGGGATGCGTGTCGCGCTCTTCCTGCGCCCGCGCCAGCGCCTTACGCTGCGCCGCCACGGCATCGAAATAGAGGCGAACGGGCTTGCCGTCCTCGCCGGTCAGCATTTCGTCGAGGCCAGTGTCTGGGTCGGTCACCGAGACCAGATATCCGGGAGGCTGCGCCGCTTCGCGTTCCTTGCGCGTCCGCCCGTCTGCGACCAGAGACAGGTTCTTCATGTCGAGGCCGCGCTTTCCGGCGAACTCGCCGAGCTGCTGGCCAAGCCACGCTTGATCCCCGCCGATGGCGGGATAGGCAGTCTCGGGCGGGTAGGGCATCAGCCTGCCCCCTATACCGCCATACACGCTTGTTATGCCCCAACTGCGCTGCAGGCGCTCGATTGCCTGTGAATGCGCCGTGCCGGCGTCCTGGGTGGCGGCGAAACGCTCTGACGCCAGTGTGGTGTAGTCTTCCATCAGCATGCGCTTTGTTTCGGTGTCGACGGGACCGACAGCATCCCAAAACTGCCCGACCATATTGAAGGGGTCGCCCAGCGTCGCGAGCCAGCCACGCTCACCGTCGACGCCGTCGACAATGTCTTCGAAGCTCTTCTTGCGCGCTTCCTTGGCGCCCTCGCGTTCCAGCGGCTGCATGCGCTCGCGCCAGCGCGGGTCGGCCCGTTCCTTGAGGAATGCCTTCACCTCGTCGCCGGTGGCGTAGCGCAGCCGCCCCTGCCAGTCCTGCAGCATCGTGCCGGCCTTGTCGCCGAACGTGTCGACCACATCGTCCAGCCCCGTTTCGCCGGCCAGGAAGGCGAATTGCGTCATCAGGTCGCCATAGGTCTTGGCGTCGGTGGTCGCCAGCTGGCCCTTGGCGATCTTCACCTCGGCCGGCGTATACAGCGGCACCGGCACGCCGAGCCGGCGCGAGGCCTCTTCCGCCTGGGCCCGACGGCTGGCCAGTGAGGCGTCGAGCGTATCCTGGCTGGTCGTGTCGATGGGCGACACCTCGACCAGCCCTTGGTTCGCCGCATAGGACAGCGGGTCGGTCGCCAGCGCCGTGGCCTTTTTGTCCACCGCCTTCTCGGCGAAATCCAGCGTGTCGATCTGCCTCTCGGAAGGGTTGCTGCCCATGTCGGCGCGCATCTTCTCGACATAGGCCCGGGCGTCGTCCAGCGGCAGGTCGCGAATCGCCGTACCCGAGGCAATGCGCTGTTGTGTCTCGGCAAGGATGGTTTCGCCGCCGGGCACCATCGAGGCGGCGGTGGCGAACTGGCTCATCACCGTAGGGTCGACATCGTAGCCCTGCGCCGCCCGCTTGGCGATGTCGTCGCCGGCCTTCACCAAGTCCTTGATCGAGTTTTCCGCCGCCGTCGCCTTGCTCTTCGCCAGCGCGGTCAGCTTGGCGTCGATTGCCGTCCAGCCGTCCGCGTCGACACCGTCGAGCCCGCCGGCGGCGAAGTCGGCGCGCATCTTCTCGTGCAGCGCCGTGACGCCGTCCGCGTCCAGCGCCTCGGCCTGTTTCACGTAGAACGCCTTGGCGGCCTCGCGCCGGTTGCTTGCCTTGGAATTGGCGGCGGCCGCCGGCGTCATGTAGCCGCGCCGCGCCGCATCGTCGTAATGCGCGTCGATCGCCGCCTGGCGCAGCGCCAGCTGGTCGGCGATCGCCGGATCGGCCGGGTTGCTGTCGGCCAGCAGCCGCGCCTGTTCGGTCTCCAGTTCGTTGGTGCGGCCGGCGAAATCTGCCTTGGCCTGCGCCTCCTGCCGGGCCGCCAGATTGTCGCGCGCCCGCGCTACGTGGCCGTTGGCGAGATCTCCATAGGCCATTTCGAAGTCGGCCTGGATTTCCGGGAAGACGTGATCCTTCAGCAGCTGGCCCTTCAAATCGCCCAGCGCCTGCGTCAGTCCGGCCGGATCGTCGCGATAACGGTCGTAGAGCTGCGCCGTCGTCGACACCATTTCCGTCTGCACCTGCTGCAGGTACACACGCGCGCCGGCTTCGTCATAGGCGCGGCCGGCAATGGTGTCCTGGCCGCTCGGCCGCCACCGGCCGCCGGAAAGCCGCACGCTTGCCGGGCCGGCCACCGGATCGGGCGCGGCGCCTTCCGCACCGACCAGCTGGTCGGGGTTGGATGGCATCACATAGCCGTTCTCGGCCTTCCTGATCCACAGATTGGCGAACTGCCCGGCCGTCATCCCCGCCGTGCCGCCGTTGAGGCGCACGGCCTGCGCGCCGACGACATCGACGGCGCGGGCGTTCGGGTTCTTCAGCAGCTTGCGCGCGCCTTCCATGCCCTGCTGGTGCGCCAGATACAGCTCGCCCGGCGATGGTTCGCGGCCAAGGTTCTTGCGCAGATACGAGGCGTTGGCCTTCATCAGCCGCGCCGCCGCGTCGGACGCCTGCGCGGCGTCGTAGCGGTCGGCCAGCCCGTAGTCCCGCGCCGTGCCGTCGACAAACTGGAACAGGCCGCCGGCGCTCGATCGCGGGTTTTTCGCGCGCGGATTTCCGCCGCTCTCGATCTGCGCGATGGTGCGCAGCGTCGCCGCGTCGACACCGTGCCGGGCGGCGGCCTGGTCGATCGCCGCGTTGACGCTGCCGGCGAAGCTCGCGCCTCTGGCCTTGCCGTGCCCGCCAACCGGCGGCGGCACCGGCGCGCCGTCCTCGATGGTTGCTTTTAACGGGTCGGCAAGGGTGTCCTGCTCTGCCGCCAGCGTGTTTCTTTTGACAGCCTGCCGATCGGCAACCTGGTTGAACTCGCCGGCCAGCCGGAACAGCGCCGACGACACGGCGTCCAGCAGCTCGCCGCCCGGCCGCGCCACCGCCAGCAGGCCCTCGGCCAGCAGCGGCTCGGTCTGGAATTTGCGGTAGCCGACCGCCTCGAAACGCTTATTCATCGGAACACCCCCATCGGCCGCAGGCCGCAAGTGCGACCGCACGTCGGCCGGTCAGGCCGCGCCGCCGCAGGGCCAGCCGCGAAGCGGCGATGCGGCCCGTGAGGCAAGGAAAATTTGGCGCGTGAGGCATCAGTCAAACAACCCCATCGCGCCCTGCAGACCGCCCATCAGGCCGTTCAGAAGCCCTCGGCTGCGCGCCCGCTTTGCCATACTTCGGTAATTGGCGGCGCGTTCCGACAGTCTCGCGATGCGGGTTTCCTCGGTGCCCTGGCTGGTCGTCAGCGCCAGGTCGGCCTCGCGAAACGCTTCGGTGCGGGCGTGCCGCGCCGTGCCGAACGAAAGGTCCAGCCCCGACGCGGCATAGCCGACGTCCTGCGCCGCCACGGCTTCCGCCATCGCTCGCTTGATCGAGCCGCGCCGCTGCAGCCCCTGCAGCGTCTCCAGCGGCTTCTCGCGCTCGGCGTCGTCGGCCTGGGCATTCAGCGCCTCGGCCTCGGCATTGCCGGCGCCGATCGCTGACGCGACGCCAAGCACGGTCATGGTGCCCTGCAACAGGCTCGCCAGCGAAAACCCGCCGCTTGCCGCGCCGCCGACCATGGTGGCGGCGCCGGCGATGCCGGGCGCCACCGCCGCGCCGCTGCCGAACAGTCCGGCCAGTCCCCCGAGCAACATCATGAGAAATTCTCCATCCGGCCGGTCAGGCCGCCCCGCCGGAGCGCCAGTGAGCGAAGCGAACGATGCGGCGCGTGAGGCATTAAAGCTTCGCCCCCACCGCATAGTCTTTGACGCGAAAAGTACCGGGCTTGGTCTGTGTAATAACCAGCGTGGTATACTCCATCATCCCAAGCATTCCGGTGCGCGTGACCTTTTTCGTCTTGGCGGCCATCGGCGTGTCGACCGGGTCCAGCGCGGTCAGCAGCGGGATGTCCTGCACCGCCTGGCCGTTGGCGCCCACCGCGATCGAGCCGGTGTCGATGATGTTGATGTCGGCGGTGTGGATGCGCCCCGGCCGGATCACCACGTCGTCATTGGGGGTCACCAGAACCTCGGGCATCGATTCGAAGCGCGGCGGCTGCCAGCGGCCCACGACGATGTTGCCGGCATAGGCGTCGCCAAGATTGATGGCGCCGCCCAGCACGGTGAACGGGCCGATGCCGTGGCTGTAGCCGGCCGGCACCGCCCAAAGTTCCTCGTCCTCATATTCGACCAGGTCGATGACGGTGCCGGAAAGGTCGCAGGTGCGGATCACCGCGTCCTGCAGATAGATCGACGCGTCGTAGCGCTCGATCGTATAGCTGCCGGGCCTTTCCACCGGCATCCACAGCCGGTTGCGGCCGTCTATTCGCACGTCGCGCACCTTGCCGCTGGCGGCGGCTATCCACTCGCAGAAGCCGGTGATCTCCTGGTTCTTGATGATCTGGCAGGCGACCAGCCGGCCGTCCGTGCGCATGATCCAGCCTTTCGAGGCGTCCTGGTCGGTGGCCGGGCGCTGGCGCACCGCGCGGATCATCTTGTCGGCCAGATGCGAGGCCAGCAGGCTTTTCGGCTCGGAATTGTAGGAGGTCGACACATCGTCATAGACGGTCGACACCAGCTGCTTGCCGCCCTCGCTGGCAAAAGCCAGGCCCTGCGGGTTGATCGCCACGTAATAGGCGACGCCTTCGAGGTCGAAGGGCCGGCAGTTGGGCTGCGCGCCGATCTCGCTGGCATTGACGAAATTCAGCGGCTGGTTGCGCTCGATCGTCCGGTTGGTGGCGAAGTAGACGCCCTTGTCGGTGAGCACCAGCAGATATTTGCTCTCCTTGAACGCCACGATGGTTTCGGAGGTTTTGGAGCGCAGCCGGTCGAGCCGCGCCGCGTCGTCGGTGACGGCGGCGGCGTTCACGTCGAAATATTCGGCGATGCGCGACAGCGCCAGCGCTCCGCTGACCGCCGGAATGCGGGCATAGCCAAGGCGGTCCTGCACCAGATCGACGAAGCCGGGCCAGCCGCGCGCGGTGGAAAACAGCGCCTCGAAATCGGTCTTGCCGAAATTGGTATGATAGGCCAGCGCCGAGGCGTCGGACGTGTTGTTGATGGTCGACTGGAAATCGAACTCGCGGCCCGACAGCGCGCCGCCAAAGGTCACCGTCATCGTGTAGAAGCCGCTGACCGGGTCGCCGAGGATGGCCACCACGCTGACGCCGGTGCCGACGCCCGGCAGCGCCTCCAGCGCGGCCTGCATGTCGGCGGCGAAAATGTCGAAGGTCGCCTGCGTGAAATTGGGCTGCGCCAGCACATTGCCCAGCGAATCGACATGCGGCACCGCCGGCGTCGTCTCGCCGTCGACCGTCATCACCACCCACAATTCGGTGGCGCCGGTCCAGCGGAAGGAAATCGTCCACACATCGTCGGTCTTGGCATAGACGCCGCCAAGGTCGGCAACCGGCAGCGGCGTGTCGTAGGGCCAAAGGTCGGCGCGCCAGTCATGCAGGCCGCCCGGCTGCATCAGCGTCAGGCGGGCGGTTTCCAGCGTGCCATGGAAAATGCCGATCGTGTCGCCCTCGCAGTAGAAATCGAGGTCGGGCAGCATGGCTTCGACGACATTGCCCAGGAACGCGCAGCCCTGATAGCCGGCATCCGTCCAGAAATCGGCAATGCCGGCGGTCACCGCGACGACAAGCGTGTCGCCGGCGGGCGTCGTCAGGTCGGCCAGGCGCGGTTTGAGCGGCACGGTGGCGGCTTCGGTCGCAGCCGTCACGCCGCCGATGGTCACTGTGGCCGCCGTGGTGAAGGAAGCGCGAATGCGGATGGCGGTGGCGACGCGGCCTTTTGTGGGGGCGAAGGCGGCGATGCGGGTCACCGGCGTGCCGGTCGCCACCAGGAAGCCGGCGCCCATCAGCGTCCAGACGCCCGGCGCGGTCTGCGCCTCGACGATGAAGGACGCCGCGCCGGCGCTGATGGCGAAATTGGTGACGATGACGGCGGCCAGTACGGGCGAGGCCAGCGTGCCCGACCACACCAGCGCCAGCACGCCGGACACCGGCATGGCGGCCAGCGTCGGCGCGCCGATCGCCGCCGGCGACAGCGGCGCGCGCCAGTTGCCGGCCTTCCACGTGCCGCCCATCTGGCGAAAGCCCGACTGCGGCACCGGCTCAACATTCTTGAAGGCCAGCCCCGCTGAATAATACTGCTTTATGTCGATGCGGCCCGACGCATCGCGCGAGAACTCGCCGGCATTGGCGGAACGGTAGGGTTTGGCCGGGGTCGCGACCATTATTTTGCCTCACGCGCCTGTTCGCGGCTGCGCCGCGGGCGCTCCGGCGGGGCCTTCGGACGGCCTAGCGGCCTGTACTGCCGGCGCATGACAAGAACCCGGCCAACGGCCGCAAGCCCGACCGGGCGTCGTGCGAAGCACGCCCCGCCGGAGCGCCAGCGAGCGGCAGCGAGCGATACGGCGCGTGAGGCAAAGGCGAGCGATGGTGCGGGCATCAGCGCCCCCACCAGGGGGCGCTGGACCCCCGACCAACGGTCAGGGGGTCGCCCGCATACAGAGCCTCGCCGACCGGGTCAGATGCCCGGTTCTGCGCGATCAGCCGGCCGAACATGCCGCCGGTTCCGCCTTCCGATGGCGAGCCGACAGCCTGCTTGCGCTTCTCGGCCATCAGATCCATGTCCTGCTGCAGCGGCACGGCGAAATTCGATGCCAGCAGCACGGCGAAACAGTTGGCGAACTGCAGATCCCAATAGGCCGGGTCGACCTCGACGCGGCAGACCGCATAGCAGGTCGTTTCGTCGCAATGCACTTCCTCGCCCTCGATGCGCTTGTCGCGCAGTGGCGTGCGGCGGCGCGGGTCGGCCCACAGCTTCAGCGGCTCGCCGAGCCGGCCGCCGGGAAGGTCGAAACCATAGGCAAAGCCGGTCGACGGCGTCTCGTCGCGGCGGGTCAGCGAGAAGGTCTTGCGGCAGAACGTCCAGTCGATGAGGGAGAAGGTTTCGGCCACGGTGCGCGGCCACATCAGATCGTAGATGGCGCCCAGCTCGCTCTCGATGTCGACGGAAAAATTGGGCGCCAGGCCAAGCTCGACCAGCGCCCAATTGACGATCACCGGCTTGGTCAGTCCGCTTTCGGGCATGGCGTCGTCCCTGGGATTCGGGGTCCCCGCCAGCGACGAGCACTGGCGAGGAGTTTTGGGGCGGGGCGGAGAGCCCGTTTAGTCGGGCGTCGGGCAGGCCACGGCGCCGCCGGTGGCGGTCAGCACCGACCAATTGTCGGCGGCGGTCTTTTCGATGAACACCGACGCGTTGGCGGCGATGATCGCTTCGTTGCTGTCGGCGGCGCCGTTGTTGATCTTGGTGCCCGAGCTGGCCGGCGTGCGCAGTTCGCACCCGGTCGAGCCGTTCTTGGCGACGATGCGCTTGCCCAGCGCCACGTCGGCGATCGCCGGCAGCGTCGCCCAATGGTTGGCGTCAGCCGCCGCCAGCGAGATATACGTATCGCTGGCGAGGATCAGGCCGGTGGTCAGGCCGTCCGCCGTGGGCACCACGGCGCGCGCCGATCCGCCGACCTCGCCGCCGCTGGTCAGCTCGGTCAGCACGTTGCCGGACGCTGGCGACGAAGTGACGCGCAGCATCAGGAAGTCGCCGGTGCCGCCGGCGGCCGCCACGGCCAGGATGATGTCATTGGCCTGCAGCTTGGAGCGGTCGTCGTTGAAATAGCCGGCGGCCAGGATGGTGGCGGCGGCGTCGGCCGAGCCACAGACGAAGAAATTGACCTTGGCGCCGCCCGATCCGTAGGGGACCGAGTAGAACAGCGCCAGAGAGCGGCGATTGTGTGCCATGTGCGAAACCTCGATTTCGGGCCTCGGCCCGGTTGCGGTAAAAGTGGCGGCGCGCGGATCGCGCCGCCTCGAAGCGGGGGCGCTTAGGTCGGACGGGCCGGCGCGGTGATCTTCAGGTAATCGAGGCGCTTGACGCCTTTGCCCTGAATGCCGATGGCGGCGGCGCCGAGCCCGGTCTTGCACAGATACGGCGAGCCCTGGCGGTCGGTGTGCTGGGTCATCGTGACATTCGATGCGTCCCAGGCGGTTTCCGCGCCCATGGCGCCCTTTGCCCACATGTAGCTGTAGAGCGAGGTGCCATCCTTGCCGGTGAAATGCTCGTCGGGCATGACGATGTAGGTGATGCCGCGAACGGTTTTCATCTTCATGCGCTGGGTCTTGGAGAACGGCGAGTTCTCCAGCCCGACCCAGTTGGCGTCGGCATATTCCTTGTAGAACGCCAGCTGCGCGCTCCACATGGCGGGGATCGGCGCGAACACCTCGTCGTCGATCGCCGCGCCTTCCATTTCGGCGCGGGCCTGCTCGAAATGCAGCAGATCGATGCGCACGGTGCCGTTGCCGAGCGTGGTGACGTCGCCGCCGGCGGCCGCGAAGGCCGCCAGCGCGTCGAGCTTGATGTTGTCCTTCTTGCGCCGCACCGCGTTGACCAGCAGCGTCGACAGCGCCGCCTGTTCGTTCGGGCCGGACTTGTAGGCGTCCTGGGTGCGCCACCAGTCGGAAGCCTCGAAATCCTCGAACTGCATGGAGACGGTCGACAGGCCGGGACCGCCGGCGGGCACCATTTCGATGGCGCCGGAGAGCTTGTAGACTTCGGTGCGGCCGGCGACCGGGAACTTGACGGTGTTGGCGATCACGTCGCCGCGCATCATCGTGTTGTCGAGATAGCCGCCATGCGACTGGTAGGAGATGACAACCTGGTCGCGAATCTTCTCCGTGAACCAGGCCGAGATATTCTGTGACATGGGAAACCCCTTGGGTGCGGTTGCGTCAGAGGCATCCGTGGGGTCGATAGAGCCGGCTCTGGCGAGGTCCGGTGAAGGATAGCCCGCCTACCGCCGGGTCGTTCCCTTGGTTGCGCGGGCCGAGCATCGGTCGGCCCGCGCGGCGTCATTTGGTCAGCCGACGAGACGCTGATACTTGGCGTTGAGCGCGTCCCATTTGGCGCGGTCGAACTTCGGGTGCTGCGGCTGCATCTCGTCCGCCGCCAGCTCGGCGCGCAGTGCCTCGCGCTGGCTCTCCGCCGTCGAGGCCTGCCCGCCGGTGGTCAGCGGCTGGTTGAGGCCGCCGCCGGTCGCCATGTCGCGCACCGCCTCGAGGAACAGATTGCCGTCCGCCGTGTCCATCAGCATCAGCCCGGCATGCTTGGCCACTTCGGGCGCAATCTTGCCCTTGGCGCCGTTCTCGCCGGGCTTGGCCAGCAGGTCGAGGAAGTCCTGGTTGGCCTGCAGCCGCGCGTCGATCGCCGCATCCTGTTTGTCTTTCGTCATCCCCTTGGCCGTCTCGGGCAGCAGCTTTGCCCGCTCGGCCACCGGGTCGGCGATCTGTTCCAGCAGCCCGGCTTCGGCAAAGCCCTTCATGCCGTCCTGCCACACTTCCAGCACCGCCTGGCGCGGCATGCCGTGCTTCAGCGCCGTAGCGAACATCGCCTTGGCCGCCGGATCGTCCTTCAGCGCGTCGAAATGCGGCTGCATGGCCGCGTCCAGCTTGAAGTCCTTCAGGCCCTCCAGCGACAGATAGCCGTCCGCGTTTGTGGGAATGTCGCGGCTGGCGTCGCGGTCGCGGTAGCCTTTCAGCGCCGCCTGCATCTTGTCGATCGTCTCGTTGTCGCTGGTGCCGTGATACTGGCTGTCGAGCCCGTCCGGCCGGTAGGGCTGCGCCGCGCCGGCGGCTGCGCCCGCCCCATTTGCGCCCGCCCCGGCATCGGCGGCGGCGCCGGAGCCCCCTCCTGCCGCCGCCGCCGCGCCCGGCTGCGCTGTTGCAGCGCCTCCCGCCGGTTCCTGTCCACCGCCGCCCGCGCCGCCCTCGGCGTTTCGGACAGGGTGGAAATATTTCTCAAGCAGTGATTTCATGGCTGGGGCTCCTTGCGGTTGAGCAACGCATGGCCCTGCGCCATGGCGTTGAACACGACGCGGCCGACAGCCGCGCGTGCTTCGTGTTTGGCAGCGGCGATCGTCACCGACGCCTTGTCGCTGCCGACATGCGGGTAGGGCGCGTCGATGGTGAGGTCGTAGAGCCAGTTGAAGAAGGCGCGGCCTTCCTCGGTCGAGTAGGCGGCCGCCACGAATTTCTTGACCGGGTCGGCCGGCTCGAAGGGCTGGCGAACCGCCGCCGGCTTGAAGTTTTCAAGCAGCTCGTCCCAGCTCGTCGGCGCGGCCAAAAGGTCGTTGATGGCGCGATCGCGCCGGAACTCGACGGGACCGTTCATCAGGCCGCCTGTTTTTGCGGGGCAGGCAGGGCAGCCTGGGCGATTTGCGGCGCGGCTTTGACCGCGCCCTCGGCCGCCACCATTGCCAGCTGGCGCTGGGCCGTGGCCTCGGCGGCGGCCTTTTCCTCGTCGGGCGTGGTGGCGATGTCGGGCGGCACCAGCATGGTGGCGCGAGCGCGGTCGAGGAAGCGTCCTTCGTGGATTTTCTCCGGCGTCCGCTCGGGTCCGACGACGCTCTGCACCAGCTGCCAGTAATTGACGCTGGCCTGCAGCTCGTCGGCCTTCAGCGCCGCCGCCATCGGCGAGTTGACATAGATCGACACCAGCAGCTCGTTGAACGTCATCAGCTGCGGCAGCAGCTTCCATTCGTTCAGGATTTCCATGGCGCGCGGCACGATCACCGCGATGCCCTCGCGGTGCAGCCGGCCATAGGCGCCGATATGGACGCGGTTGTTCTGCGCGACGCGGGCGGCGATTTCAGTGGCCGCCGGCGGCGTGCCGCCATCGTCGTAAATGCGGGTATCCAGCAGCGCCTCGCGGATCTGGCTCTGCATGTTGGGCAGGATCATGCGCGCCAGGTCGACGCGGCCCGTCGCCGGGTCGAGGCGCTGCACATCCGGCCCCAGCATGCCGCCGGTCGACTGCATCGCCCACATTTCGCCGGGGCCGATGCGCACCGTGTCGGGGTTGAACGTGCCGCCGGCCCGATAGCCCCATATGCCGAGCAGCTGGATGGCGAAGGCCTTCAGCGCCAGTTCCTGCGCCTTGTTGGCGGTGCGAATCGCCGGCAGGGTGAACAGCACCGGGCCGCGTCCGAGATCTTCGCCGGGCCAGCGGTAGAAGCGCAGCACGGCGATCGGCTGGGTGCGTGTCGTCTCCTGGACGATGAAATCGCCCTTCTCGACATAGACGCAGAAGCGCCAGCTGCCGTCCGGCAGGCGGTAGAAATCCTGCCAAAGGTCGACCGGCGCTTCCGGGTCTTTCTTCGCCGTCTCGCGAAACTCGGCGGTGAATTTGCCCTTCGGGAAGCCGTCGACAATGTCGGCGCGGGGGATCGAGCGCTTCCACGACACGAACCAGATGCGGTTCCAGGCGTCCTGCAGGATGGCAAGCTCATCCTGGGGGATCGAGATGAAGCGCAGCGGTTCGTTGATCGAGGGGCCGCGCATCGGCAGCAGCGCCCCGGTGCCGATCGTCAGGTCGGTGCACATTTCATGCACGGCCGTGTCGAAATCGCCGGTCTTGAAATAGGGGTAGGTTTCCTGGGCGATCCTGTTGAGCTGCATGTCCCACACGCGCTTTTGCGTGGCGTCGAGCTTGCCGGCGACCAGCGGGCCGGTTTCGGCGACGAAAGGCGTCGAGGCGGGAATGATCTGCCGCTGGATTTCGCCGGCGCAGTGGATGGCCGAGTTAGGCCCGGTCATGTCGAAAATCTGCGTCGCCGGCGCCTTGGCCTTGCCGGCGCCGCCCGGCTTGCGGTTGGGCAGCACCAGCGAATAGGCCTCGTCGTAAAGCGCGTCCCAGCCGGCGCGGCGGCCCCAGGCGCGCTTCGACAGGGCGCGCTGGCGATCGGGCGCGTTGCCTCCGTCAGGGCCGAAAGCGACGATGCCGCCTTCCATCGGTCAGCTCCTATTTCCGGCCGGAGGCCGAGCCGCCGACCGGCGGCCGTCGACCGTTCGACGCCCCGCCGGAGCGCCAGCGAGCGGCAGCGAGCGATGCGGCGCGTGAGGCATCAAGAAAGATTCGTCTTTGTGGACGCGTCCGACATGAACAGGCGGCGACCGCGCGGATTGCGGCGGCTGGCGCCGCTGCGCTGGCTCTCGGCGCTCAAGGCGGCAAGCTGCCGGTCATTGGCGATCGCCTGTATCTGCCGGCTCTGTTCCGCCGCCTTGCGCGCCGCGCTGCCGCCGCCGCCGAGCATCGCACCCATGCCTGTCTCCCTTGAAAATCCAGATGCCGGCCTGTTTGAGGCGCGACGGCTGGAAGCCGACCATGGCCGCCATGCGCGCCCCGGCCTGGTTGGCGGGGTGGACGCGGGCGACGATGAGGTGAGTTTGGCTTGCCGCCCCAAGCGTCATTTGCGCGAGGCGCACCAGCCGGCGCAGATGCGGCGCGGCCGCCGGGCCGATCGCCAGCGCCATTTCGAGGCGGCGCCAGCCGTGCCGGCCGAGGAACGCCACGGCCATTTCAGCATCGCCCCGGTAGATCGCCACCGTCTGCGCATCGTGCCGCTGCGCCAGCGCCCGCCGGCGCATACTCGCCACCCGTCCGGCCAGGGCGAGGATCGCGCTAGGCGGCGCCGGCGTCACAGTGCGCCATTCAGCCTGGTGCATTTTCGCAAACTGACCCGGATGCTTGACCCGGCCGCAGGCCGCAAGGGCGACCGCCCGCCGGCCGGTCAGGCCGCCCCGCCGGAGCGCCAGCGAGCGGCAGCGAGCGATACGACGCGTGAGGCATCAGCACTTAAACACGTCGAAATCCGTCCGCGCCGTGACCGAGCGCAGCGGCACCACATTGGCCGCCCGGCCCATGTTCGCGGCCTCTTTTTTCACCGCCATCGGCCCGCGATAGCCATAGCACCAATACTGGTCGGCTTCTGCGACGTGCGAGTATTCATTCTTCTCGACTTCAAGACCGTCAGTCTTTGCTTCCGAACTATGCTTGGTCAACTTGTACTGCGAGACATAGGCGCGGATGAGGTTCTTGCAGCTCGGGTCGATCAGCATGCGCGGCGTGTTGGCGTCGATGTCGCGGAAATAGAAATTCACTGCCTCGAAGCGCGACCCCAGATCGTTGGTGGCGGTCGGCATGATCGGGATCTGCAGCGCCATGCCGACGATCTCCGGCCAGGCCAGCCGGCCGGCCACCTTGTCATGGCCGTGCCAGCTCGACGGATCGGCCCAGGCGCCCCCGCACCGCATGCCGGGGAAGTCGCGCAGGATCACTTCCATGATGTTGGTGGCGAAACGCTCCGGCCCGGTCACCTCATCGTTGCGGCTGACGACCTCGCGCAGCACCCGCCGCTGGCCGTTCGGCATGAACTGGCCCAGCACCGCCGCAGGACGGCCGCCGGCGTCCATGCCGAGATAGAAGGGAAGCTCGCGCACGATCGGCAGCGGCTCGCCGGCGCGGTGGCGCAAAAGGTTGAAACCCTTGTAGATGATGGTGCCGCTGGCCTTTGCGGCATACTGGCCGTGCACGTTGCGGCGCGATTCGGCGGCGTCCGGCCCGCCGAACTGGCGTTCCTCTTCCTCGTATTTATGCCGCGCCTTGCCGACGCGGTTTTCGGCCTGCGGCGACAGACCGGAAGGCTGCTGGAAGAACTTGTAGCCCGGCCACTTGTCCGGTTCCTCGATGTGGCGCTTATAGGTCCAGTTGCTTTCGTCGGGCGGGTTGTAATCGCCCATGATGATGCGCGGCACGTCGATCGACTGGCGGCCGGTATCGGGGTCGGTTTTCCAGCCGAGCCGGTCGCCTTCCCACTCCATGACCTGGTCCTCGGGCGGGTAGCGGCCTGTGCGGCCGTAGAAGCGGCCGGGCACGTCCTCGTGCAGCAGATCGCATTCGTTCATCCAGCCGGCGGTGATTTCGTAGCCCTTGAAGAAGCTGTCGAGGTTCTGATCGCCGATAGCGCCGAACTCCATTTCGAGCCGCACTTTCGTGAGCTTCGGCCCTTCCGGCCAGCGCCGCATCACATCCCATTCGAGGATATGCTTGACCGGGCGGTCCTGGCCGCCGCTGTAGGCGTCCTTGTCGGGCGCGGTGTAGGCGCCTTTCTTGGGGAAGAACTCGTGCCAGGAGGCGAGCGCCGTCTTGGCCATTTCCCGATACGTATCGCGGATCGCCGCGACGCGCGCATGGATCACGCCATCCTTGCAGACCGGGAAGTCGACCGTACAGTGGCGCACGATCTTGAACACCGTCGCGACGGTTTTCCCGCTGCCCCATGGGCCGATGATCAAGTCGATCGGCCCAAGATGCTGGATATAGCGGGCGGCCACCGGACCCGGTTCCTTGTAGCGCCAGATGTCGAATTTTGCCGGCGCTTCGCCCAGCCCTTGACCCATTCCCGACCCTTCCGAAGCCCGCAGCCCGCGCCCGCGCCCCGATTCACTGTCGAGAATTTATTTCCGCCGCCCCGCCGTCAGGTGCGAGCCGAAGCGAAAAGGGCGGTGTGTGTGAGCCGCCACCCCCGGGGGGAGGGGGTAGGGGCATGCGTTTTGGAAATTCGTCCCCGCGCCTATTGGGCGCGATCGCGGTAGGGGGCGGGGTCGAGCGCCTACGCCAGGCGGATCGCGCGCGCCACGTGCACGTGCACGCGAGGCCGGCACGATGATAGATTTCAGATCAATCACTCGCGCGAAATAGCGCTGCACTTTCAAGCGCTTGGCTCTTGGCCGCTATCCGCACGCTCTATCCGCACAGCACTGCCGTTGATTTCATTAGGTTTTTTCGTCGGCTCGAAGCCGGCCAGCATGCCGTCGAGCCCGGCGACGCTGACATTCATTTCGCCGACGATCATCACCGGCCGCGCCACGCCCGGCGGCAGCTCCAGCTGCTGGGGTATCTTGGCGTGGTGGTAGGGCATCAGCCCTTCCGCCGCCTTGCGCTGCAGCTCAAGGACCAGCATCGGGTTCGGCGGGTTGTAGAGGACATTGCCGTCGACATCCTTCCTGACCTTGCCTTCCTCCTGCATCGGCACGCGCAACGCCATGGCCAGCTGCATCGTATCCGCCGTCTGGATCATCGACAGCGTCACTGCCGGGTCGCGATGGCCGAGCGCGCGCAGGTACGCGATCAGGTCGCCGCTCTTGCGGTTGAGGCTGCCGGCAGGCCTTCCCCGTCCCCGTCGTGGCGCGGCCACCAATTCCGCCGCTATCGCCAGGAGGTCCTGCGCGTCGACATCGGGCGAGCCGGCAATCAGGTCGGCCAGATCGGCGCCCGGCAGCGCGGCCGGCGGCGCCGAGTCGCCGAGCTGCGCGGCTGGATCGCCGGGCTGGACGGGTGTGCGTGCCCCCAAATGCCCCTCGGCAGCGTCCTCGGCCATCGTCATGCGCTCCAGGAGCAATATTTAATTTGGGTCGGGCGGTAACCGCGTCGTAACCGGCAATTGCGCTGTCTTTCCATAGGCTTATATCCCGCCAGTTACGAGTTACCCGGTTACCATTCCCGTCACACATGCGCGCGCGCGCGAGCGGGGAAGCACTTTGCCCGGTAACCGGTAACCCATTGGCTTATCCTGTTGATTTGATTGATGAATTGCGGTTACCGCGTTGGTAACCGTGGCGTAACCGGGTAACCGTCCCCGGCCCCTTGGCTCACCCGGTCGACCGTGGCCGAAACGCCCTGCCGTCATCTGCTGGCCAAAGGCAAAAGCGCGGTGGAATCCCGTTCTAGGCCTTATGGGCGGGGGCAGGGCGCTGACAAATGGGGCGCGGGAAATGGCGGCGAAATGGGCTGATTTGCCACCCAAAACGTCTTGATCTTGGCGCCCTGGGCGAGGGTATGGGCAAGCGGCGCCGCCCTGCCGGGCGGCTGGTTGTCTTGGCGTGACACGCTGCCGAGGGCACGCGCGCTCGCCTCGCGCTCGACGATCGCAGGCGTGCGCAAGGCGCGCTCACAGCCTCACGTGGCCTGGCTGGCGCGGCAAGCGGCCGCTGGTCGCGGCCGGCGCTACATGGATCGCCAGAGCAACAAACCCACGGTACCGGCCAGCAAGCCGCCCATGCGTAAGAGGTTGGCAAACATAGAGTTGAGTAGCAGCGCAAAGAAAGGCGCTTTTACTTCGCCACCCAGCTTCAGAAACAGTCCCGCCGCCAAATCCCAGCCGGTCAGAGCCGCGAATGCTGTGTAGACGGCCCACAAAGGCGCATGCGAGACGCCCAGCACCAAGAACAGCGGCCACGTCATCATCGCATCGCCCTCCTTGCCTTTCCGTGCGATTGCGGGCACTGTCGCACCGCTCCACGCCATTGTGGAGTCCGGTTTGGTCGCCGGCTTGTTCGGAGCGCTCGACGCGCTTATGGCGCGTTTTTTTATGGGTGGGCGCATTGGGAGGGCGAAAGCCCTGCCGGACTCCGGAACGGTCGACCAACCCGGTGCCGCTCACCCACCAGCTTGGTCGCTGGCAACCGGAGATATGACATGAACGCCCTACAAAATTTCGCTTTTGAAGAACATCTGGTGCGCGCCGTGGAGCGGGCCGGGGAGCCGTGGTTTGCTGGCAAGGATGTCTGCACAGCTCTCGGCATCAAGGATCATCATCAGGCGCTCGAAACGCTCGATGAAGACGAGAGGGGTGGGTACAGTATACCCACCCCTTCCGGCGATCAGATGCTCATCATCGTCTCCGAGCCCGGCGTCTACCGTCTCGTGTTCAGGTCGCGCAAGCCGGAGGCCGAGCGGTTCAAGCGCTGGCTGGCCCACGATGTGCTGCCGCAGATCCGCAAGCATGGCCGCTATGAGGGCACGCCCGAGCCTTTCACGGTCGACGATGCCTCTCTTGCGTCGCTGCGCGCCCGTGTCGAGCTGGTGCGCGAGGCCCGTGCCATATTCGGCCCGGCGCGTGCCGCCGCGCTCTGGCGCACACTGCAACTGCCGGAAGCGCCGACCATCGCGGCGATCGCCGGTGGCGATGCCATGGACTGCCTCAACTATCTGCTGATTTCCATGGCCGATGACGGCAGGCCGATCGGCATGCTGCTGGACAGGGCGATGGAGGATGACGCGGACGCCGCAGCGCTGCTGCGGCTGCACGGCATTCGCGTCGTCAGCGACATGGTCGAGGTCGAGGGTTTCATCGTCTCGAACACCGCGCCTGGCCTCGTGCGCCTGTTCGATGGTTCGCCATGGCGCGAACTCGGCCACATGAAGGCGCTGCGGCGGCTTGTCGGCGCGGTTTCAACGGGTCCGATGAAGTATGACGGGCCAAGGGCGGCGCGTGGCACCTTCATCCCGGCCACCTATCTCGACTCGGAAGCCCGCCGCTAAACCACAAGGGGGGTCCAGTACTGCTGGACCCCCATCACTCCACCTTGCTCGCCCAGGCATCGAACGCAGCCAGGTCCACCAGCAGGCAGTTCTTGGTCGAGCCGTTGATCTTCACCTTCTGGCCGTTGCCGAGGTTGCCGATGACGATGTCTTTGGGCCCGCTTTTCAGCGCCTGATACCAGCCGCCCTGCTGCCACACCGTATCGGCGAAGATGCGCTTCAGCACAGGCCCATCGGCCGGCACCGCCAGGCATGGCCCGAGCGTCGGCATGTGGACGTTCTTGCCCGCGTCCTTGGCGCCGAGATTGACCAGAGACAGCCGCTCGCTCGCCCCGGCCGCATACCAGTGCCCCTCGCGCAGCTGCTCGCAGCAATAGCCCACGGTCGGCTTGACGCCCTCTCGCCAACTATCGATCGTCGACTGGAAAAGATGGTCGAGACAGCCGTGCCAATTGTCCATCGTCTCGGCGCGTTCCACCCGCGTGGCGGCCGCCACCATTTCGCCGAGCCGCGTTTCGTCGGTCACCGGCAGGCCGGCGTCCTCCAGCGCGTCAGGCCCCACCAGCAATTCAGCCGCGGCCAGCAGCGTGCCGAACGTGTCGATGGCTCGGCTGTCGAGCCCATGCGGGCGCAGCGCCTCGAAATAGTTCTGCATCAGCCGCCCGGAAAAATCGCTCCAGCCGTCCATGATCTGGCGCAGCAGCATACGGCCATCGGTTTCCGGCTTGACGTCGATCGTGTGGCGCACGCCCTCGCGGCCGTCGAGCCGCGACAGGTTCAGCATGGCCATGCGGCTCTTGTCCTGCGGTCCCATAGCCGGCGGATTGATCGCCGAGAAGCAGAAGGAGTTGCGCGCCGTGAATGTCGTCGCCTCATGGTCCTGGCCGCCGCGCGAAATGTCGCCGCCGGTATAGGCGACGCGCGCCAGCTCGATGACGTTCTCGGCGCGCGTCGAGCCCGGCTTGTTTTCCAGCTCGTCGACCAGAAAGGGCAGCGAATCCTGCTTGGCGCGCTGATAGATGCCGGCGGCCGTGGTGTTGACGGTGGCGATCACCGCGCCGTCCAGCACGTTGCGGATGAATTCTTGGAGCGTCGATTTGCCGACGCCGGCGCCGCCCGTCGTGAACAGGATCGGCCGCGCCTTCAGCGCCCCGCCCATCAGCGCCGTGGCGATCCAGCCCAGCACCAGGATCGGGTCGATATAGGGCCGCTGCCAGGCCCAGCGGCGCAGCTCGGCGAGGATCCGTTGCGCCGGGCTTTCCTCGATGCTCACACGCTCCTGCCAGGGCTCTATCGTGGCCGCCTGGCGCGTGTAGAGGAAGCCGTCATACATCACCGGCCGCGAGGCCTGCAGGCGCTTGCCGTCCGCCTTCCACAGCCAGCCTCCCGAATGCCAGACGAACGCGCCGTGGCTGTCCTGCCAGCCGCCCCGGCCGCGATGCTGGGTGTTGGGGTCGAAGTCTCCACGTCTTGCGGCTTCCATGATGAGACACTCCGTGACTTTGTCGCGTTCGATGCGGTTGATGAAGGGTTTTTCGACGATTTCCTTGGTGTCCGGGTCCTGCAGCTTTTTCTTGCCCCAGCCTGGAAACGCCCATTTGAGGCGGTCGGCGCGTGGCGCCCAGAGGTTGAGATAGGTCGGCAGATCGTATTTCTCGATGACCCGAAAATGCCCGCTCGCGGTGATGGCATAGATCTTGTCTACAGCCGGGTCGCGGCCGACGATCTGCACCGGGCAGCCGGGCGGCAGGCAATCGGAAGGGAACCCCTCCCACTCGCCGGGCTTGACGCCGTCCACGGCCAGGTGCGGATCGACGTGCGGCTCGGCGGCAGCCTCGGCGACCGCGCGGCGCGCATCCTCGAAGATGGCGCGCATCGCCCTGGTGCCGGTCTGTGTCTGCGCCTTCTTGGCCATGGACTGCTTTCATGCGTTCGAAAAAATGCCGGCGGCGCCGAGAGGGGCAAGGCGCCGCCGGCCGCAGGCTGACGGGGGCGGTGTCAGCCGCGCGCGACAAATCCGGTCGGGGAGAGCGGATCGTCGGTTAGCTTGAAGGCCTGTTCGCGATTGCTTGCCTGCGCCGGCTCGGCATCGGGCTTCGGGGCGGTGGCGGCCAGATAATCGGTCACCGACAGCAGCGTGGTCTTGAACACGCCCCATAGCAGGCTATGCAGCGGCGTCGGCTGCATCGTGCCGCCGGCCACGCGCTGTACGCGCGGGAACTGCGCGTCGTCACCGGAGATGCTCGGGTGGATGTTCAGTGCCACCGCCATGTTCTCGCGGTGCGCCCAGTCGACGAATCCGGTGGGATTTCGAAAGAGCTGCCGATTCCAATTCCACCCGTTCCACGAGTTGGGCGATTTGAAATCGGTATCGACGACGAGGACGTCCAACGAGGCGCCGGCCGCCCGATAGTGCGGGAGGAGGGTCTTGCGGTAGTAGGAGTCCGGGTAGGGGGCATAGCGGGAGAACCAGTTCCCGAAGGCCTGCCGGGGCAGCATCGGCGCAGCGCCGGACAATGTGCGGAAATCGGCGAGCGCCTGCTGGTAGTCGCGGCCATAGGCGAAGACATAGCCGTCGCGGTACTGCCGGTCGCCGCCTCGGCGGGTTACGGCCTGATCGCCGATGAGGACCGACTGCGAATCGTCGATGAAGAACCACCCCTGCTTGGAGAGCAGGCCCGGCTGCAGATTCACCTGGCCGCGCACCGAGTCGAGGGCGCGCAGCCAACCTCCGAGGTTGCCGGTCGGCAACGGCGGGATTTGCGTCGACCAGATCTCGGTATTGGTCAGGAAGGCAATGCCGGTCACCGCGGGGACGTATTCGCGAGGTTGCCAGGTCGGACTGACCCGGGCTCCGGAGTGCTTAAGGGTGATGCGCGGAGCGGCCGGGTCGAAGCGGTCGACCGGGCAGGTCAGCGTGAGCGCGTCGGTCTCCACGTGCAGGGTGTCGCCGAAGCGCGCCACCCGATACGACCCCGACCGTGCGCTGCGGTCATGCCCGAGCATCGTCGGACGGTCCTCGAACTGACGGCGCCCGGAGT
>OFRO01000037.1_pt1 | contig 41904 bp, 63 predicted proteins | sample 1543091 | NCBI WGS metagenome assembly OFRO01 (sample SAMN07774217, study PRJEB24372) | wastewater metagenome | isolation source: Exp Tend NO 10WW | collected 2016-02
ATCCCCGTGCAGTACGCCAAGCGGATGGTGGGACGCCGCCTGGTCGGCGGCAGCACCACGTACATCCCGCTCAAGGTCAACCAGGCCGGCGTGATCCCGGTCATCTTCGCCTCCTCGCTCGGCACGGCGCGATGGCTCGCGGAAAAGAAAGCACCCAACGCCACCTGACAGATATCGTCGGCGACGTCAAGCGCGTTGATCAGGCCCCGCGCCCAGAGCGCGGCTTTGATCTTCGGATTCATGGCACTACTCCGCGTTTGACTCGCCGCGCTCACACCGGCGGCAGGGGTGGACTCGTGTTTCGTGATGTTTGGTAGGGCCGCGACGACAGCGGCAGTCGCGGCGTGCGACGACAGGGCCGCGGCGTCAGCGAGCACTTCGGCGGCGATCGCGAGGGGCGCCGCATTGACGGCCGGACGCTGCTGGTGCTGAGCCGTGCCGCGCGGAAACATCGCCAGCACGTCGTCGATGCGTCGGCGTTGGCTCGTGCCCTGACCTTGGCTGCCCGCTTCTGGTAGTCGCCTCGGTGGTGTGCTGCCTTGGCGCCGCTCATTGCCGTCTCGCCACGACGAGCCAGCCTGGGTGCTGGTACTGCGGGTCGGGGTCGAGGGTGAGGATGTCGAGCGGTGGGCGGTGGCCGACGATGGTCGGCGGCGTGGTGTCGACGGGGTCGAGCGCTTCGGTTGGCGTCCACGTGTGTCGCAGTTCGCACATGGCCAGGTGCTTGAGGTCGTCGTCGCTGAATCGGTGGTGGTCGGGCGGGTGGTGGTGGACGAAGCCGTTGGCCCTGGTCGTCAGCAGCAGCACGCCCTCGGGTCGAAGGATGCGTCGGATCTCGGCGAACGTGTTGGCCGGATGCGGATCATGCTCGAGCATCTCGACGCAGACGACGATGTCGACGCTGCTGTCGTCGATGGGCACGTCGTGGCTGGCGCAGACGACATCGACACCGGGCCCGTCGATGATGTCGTAGCCGGTCCACGTCGTGGTGTCGGGCCATGCCTCACGTGCCGAGCCGTTGACCCAGTAGCTGCCGAGCTCTACCACGCTGCGTCCGTCGTCGAGGTGGAGCTCGGCGACCTTGGCGTTGAGGAAGTCCATGACGCTGGCGTGCATGGCGTCCCCCTGAACGGCGTGAGCCGACCTGCCTTCGGGCGGTCGGCTCAGCAATCGCACGCAGAGTAGGCACGGAACTACAGCGCAGTCAAGGACCACAGTTGTTCCGCCATTCTGACGTGTCCCCCACTCGTGATGTGGGGGACAAATCAAGCAGCCGATCGTCGAGCCCGACGCACCTCCGCAGCCTCCCGGGCGTTCTCAGACTTCGTCGCCCATCGAGTGTTCTCAGGTGAGTACGGCCCGACATCTCCGGTGCGGGCCAACACGAGTCCAGGCTCGAACGGTCGGCCTGCCGGCTGGTTGGCGAGGAACCCCTCAAACGTCGACCAACGCTCGTCTCGGGTGACACCGACGTATTTGCCGGTCTTCTGCTGGTAGTTCTCGGACGCCCGAGCCGTCATCGCCTGCCATGCCGAGAACAACTTGGTCCCCGACTGGCCGTGCGTTGTCGCTTGAGCGACGGCGATCTCTCGCTGGAGGCATCCGCAGCTTCGGGTCACACCACTACGCCAGTCGGACGTCTTGACGGCAACCTCGTTACCACAGTCGCATCGAAGCCTCGCCATTCTGCAACCATGACCCCCGTTGGGCGACACGTAGGGCTCGGCATCCTCGATGAACGTCAAACGCCCGTGCTTCTCGTTGGGTTTGATCTTGATAATCCGAGCACACCCGCAACTTACAGTCACGCCCGTGCGCCAGTTCGACGTCTTGACGGTGACCTCGCTACCGCAGTCGCACCGCAAGTGCGCCATCCGATATGAGATCCGCCCGTGAGGGTAGATGTAGGGCTCGGCTTCACTCACGTAGGTCAGTCGACCTCGCTTCTCGCCGGGTTGATATTCGATACGCTTGCCCATGCTCGGGTCCTTTCGTAGAGGATCTGGCCACGCTCCCGACCGTTAGCGCGGTGCGGGAGCAACTCTCATTCTAGGCCACATCCACAGCGTCGACATCCCCACGAGCGGCGAGTCCACGACGCTTCCGATCGGCGAGCCAGTCCTGCCAGTTGCCATCGGATTTGTCGTCGGACCGTTCCCAGGACTTCCTACAGGCATCGCACACGAGCAGCGTCCCGTGGAGCAATCGGAGCCGGTCGTTGCGGTCGCCGTGTGCGTACTTCGAACCGCACGCCTGACACCAGCCGGAGCGGAGGTTCATCTCATCGACGGTCTTGCCGTCGCCGCCGGCATGCACACGTTCGGCGGTGTCGACGGCGACAGCCATGTCGGCCAGCGACAGCATCTTGTTCAGCCACCAGATGCACTGCTGTCGAGCCTTCACGAGATCGCCATGAAGTGTGGTCATCGGATCAACCCTGCCGCTGAGCGAAGTGATCGCGCTCGACGCCGTTGGGTCACTGACGGTGGTGCCCCTGATCTCGCTGCCGACCGAGCTGGCCTGCCTGAAATCGGCGGACCGGCGGAACAGCATGTTGAACTCGGCGCCGGCCCGCTTGGAGACGAGGCCGGCGACTTCGGCGAGGTGGGCGTTGTCGGCGGCGGTCATGGTGTGCTCCTGGGTGGTGGGGCGTCGGGGTTGCATTCGGGGCAGTGGTCGTCGTGGTCTCGTGGGTCTCGGCCGCAGGTCGTGCAGGCGGGTGGTGTGGTTTGGGTTGCGAGGACGATGGTCGATTGGTTGGCTGGGACGGTCTGATGGACGATGTCGTTCGCCTTGGAGCGACGGGTTGCGCTGATCAGGCCCGCGACTTGTTCCGGTGTTGCGCCGTCGGTGATGTCGTTCCATGCGCCGGCTTGGTCGAGTTCGGCGAGGATGCCCTTGCGTGCACCTGCCAGCCATCCGTCGGGGTTGTCGGCTCCGAGCGACTCGGTGACCTTGTCTCGTCGTTCGAGCACGATTTCGACGGCTTCGGCCATGACCCTCTGAGTAGCGGCTCCACCGGGTGGTTGTACAACGCTGCTGCTCTGTACAACCTTGTTTTCTATATGGGACGGGTCGGGACGGGTGGCTAGATCGTTCACCAGGTTCTGGGTCAGGTTTTTCTGACCATTTTCTGACCCTCCAGTCAGGTTCTGGTCAGGTCGGAGGAGAGGCATCCTGGCCTCATCTGGAGTCCGGCTCCCCTTCCTGGAGTTACACGAACGGCAGGCAACAACAAGGTTTTGGAGCGTGTTCGGGCCGTCGGGGTCGACATGGTCGTAGGTGCCGCCGGCTTCGCCACGACGGTCCCTCCAGTTCACTTTCTGACCACAATATCGACACTTTTCGTTGTCTCTTTTCTTCACTTTCTCCTTGAGTTCTGGATCGTTTTGCAGCGCTTTTCTGCGCGACCATGACGCTCTTTGGTTGACAACGTCGGCCCTGGTGGGCTGGTAGTCGACCCAGTCGTGGACGACGTAGTGGTCACCCTCGTCGTGCCAGAGGCCGGCCTCGACGATCTTGGCGACGTAGGTGCGCTTCGATTGCGCCTGGGCGATGAGGATCGGCAGGATCCCCTTGTCGATGCGTCCGTCGGTGAGCTGCTGTGCGCAGTGGAGCCCACCGGCAAGCCAGAGTTCACGGCCAAGCGGCCCGATCGCACGCATCTTGGGGTGTGTCTGCCAGGTGTCGTCGAGACGGAACCATGTCACGCTGCGTCGCCTCGCAACTGTTGACGACATGCCTGGCAAGGCCCGTAGAACTCCTCGGTGACGTTGTTCGAGCAGCGTGGGCAGTCGAAGGTGCTCGTCTCTCCTGATGTCGCTGTGATGCTGCCACGGAGCCAGCGGGGCGGGTGGGTGGTCGGGTCGACCTGTCCGGGCTTGGAGCACACCAGAGCGCCGGACCACGGTGTCTCCATATGGGGCTTGGCGACAGTCCTGGTCTTCCGATTCGGTCGGGTCGAGGCGCTGATGATCTTGCCGTCCTGAATGGTTCGGCCTTCGGTGGCGACGATGCCGAGCTGGTTGATGTGCATGAGGTCACCGGAGAGCCACGCTCCGATCGTGTCGTCGTAGCGCATCCAGGCGGCTTCCTCTGCCCTGTTGTCGGCCCACAGGCCGATGAGGTTCTTGGCGTTGGTGTCCCCGTGTTCGTATCGGAGCGACGGGACGTCGTAGGACCAGTCTGTGGGTGCGGGTTGCAGCCAGAGCGGCTGATGGGCGAAGGAGCCGAGGGCACGACGGGACCGTTCGGTGGCGTCCCTGGAGTTGAGGTACGCCAGTTGGATCTCGATGGGGAGTTGCATCGCCTTCTTGACGTTGATGGCGACGACGTCGGGAATGCAACCGTCTCCCTGCCTCTCAAGTTGTGCCTCCCATCCGGATCGCCGGGAGATCGCCGCCGCTGCACGGAACTTGGCGTTGAGATGTTCGGTGCTCTCACCTCCCCCTGAGCGGAGCAGGCACTTCAATCCTTCGCCGGGGTTGTGGACGAAGTAGTAGGGGACCTCGGGTGTGTCGGCGGTGCTCTTCCTGATGTGCATTCGTCCGCCGCAGGATGGGCATTTGAACTGTTCTCCGTCGCGTCGAGCGGAGGTGACTTCGGCGTCGGTGAGGTTGACGGTTCCGTAGAGACGAATGGTTGGGTGGGTGGTGACTTTCACTCCTTCCCATTCAGCTGTCGCCGGCATCAGGGTCACCTCCTGGTGGTGGTTGACGTCGGAGCATCGCCCGGAGTTCTGCGATCAGTCGTGCGACTCGTTCGTGACGGTCGAGCGCAGCCGATTCGGGGGCCGTCATGATGCAGCGGCCAGCATGTCGGCCTTCTCGTGGGCGATCAGGAGATCGAGCAGTCCGGGTGGGAGTCGTCGCCGTGATCTTGGCGGGAGTGCCGGCCACACGGTGAGCAGTTCGAGCCGTTCACCATCGGGTGAAATGCGGGCTTTGCCGAAGTCGACGAGTCTTCCGATGGTGCGGTTGATGGCGGTGTGTCGTCCTGTTCCGGTGGACACACCGAGGCCGGAGCCGAACTCGGCAAGGTTGATTCTGGTGTGGCCTCGAGTGAGTCGGGTGTCGAGTTGGCGTGCGGCGAACATGGCGGTGGGTCCGATGATTGGCAGCCAGAACGTTTCGACGTAGTGGTCGTGGATTGGGTAGCCGGACACGCTGCCGTTGTCCCACGTTGAGAGGTTGAACGTGGGGTGTGCGCAGAGCCAGTCGAGGACGGCGGCCGAGGGTCGTGGTTCGTTCACTCGCGTCCGCCGTTCTGGATCCATGTGACGAGCTGGTCGGCTGCGATGGGGTCGAGGTCGGTGAGGTAGGTGACGTTGGTGTGCTTGAGCATGTCGACGTAGGTGACGCCGTTGGCCCGGCCGAGTGCCTTCCATTCGGCGGCGTCAGCGGGGATGGTGTTGGTGGTGATGATCTCGGCGTCGTGGATCTCCTGCTCAGGCTCTTCGACGACGACAGGATCGGGCTCCGTCTCCACGCTGGGCGGAGTGGGGAGTTCGACGAGGTCGGTGACGTCGGTGGCCGGCAGTTCGTCGGGGTCGTAGATGCCGACGGTGACCGACGGGGCGTACCACTTGAGAGCCTGCGTGGTGGCACGCGCGACCATCATCGCCTTCGGGTTCTGCCGATAGTTCTGCTTGCCAGCGAGGCCGGCCTTCTCGGCGTCAGCCCACGTGTAGGTGGTGCGGCCGAGCTCGGCGCCGTCCTTGGACACGACGGCTGTGGCGGATTCGTCGCCGATGTCGACGAGGCTGATGGTGTAGCCGGCACGTTCGGCGAGCGCCCGCTGCATGGTGGCGTCAACGGTGGGGCGACCGTCGATGAACGCCACCGTCTGGATAGCGGTGAGGGTGTCGACCCCCCGGGAGCGTGCCCATTCCCGGGCGAGGAGAATGGCGCCGGGCTGCTTGCGGTAAGCAGACGGGAGCGCCTGTGCGGCATCAGCCATCGTGCGGGCGTACCGGAGTTCGAGTTCCATGCCCTGATGCTCGGCGGACAGTGCTGTGGACTGTGATGGCGGGGCGGTTCTGGATACGAGCACCGGGGATGGTGCGGGTGCGGTGTCGGTCATGTCTTGGTGGTCTCCTTGATGATTCGCGCACCGACGGGTTGTTGGTGTGCTGCGTAGAGGTCTGGTACTTCCTTGCGGGCCCTGGTCGTGTCGAGCTCCGGGGGCTTGGCGAGGTAGGGGTGAAGCGAGAGGATCTCGGCCTTCGATTCGTCGGTCACGATCCGTTTGGGTTTGGCAACGGACCATGTGCGGTCACCGACGGTGAACCGGGTGGCTTTCCCGACCCGGTCACGGATCGCGGCCTCGAGGGTCTTGCGTTCGGCCTCCGCTTGGGTGGCTGCGGTCTTGAGTGATGACCAGCGTTCGACGTCGGTGGCGATGTCGGTGAGATCGACGGTCTCGGCTGCCGGGTCTGCGACGTTGTTGATGCGCTGGGAGATGTCGAGTGCGTCAGGTGACGTCGGGGCCGGCGGTGTGGATGTGGAGATTGATTCGGTGAGCCGGTCGGCGACGTCGATGAGTTGGGCCTGTATGTCGGGGTCGGCTTCGACGCGGTGGATGTGGATGGCTGTCGGCCATTCGTCGGTGTCGTCGATGACGAGTTCTGCGATGACGCAAATCTGGTGGGACGTGACGAGCATCTGCCACTGGGTTTGGGCCATCCAGTAGTCCCAGTTGCGTCGCACTTCCTGCGCCCGTGTCTTGATCTCGAGGATGGCGACGGTGTCGTCGATGGTGACCGCTGGTTGGTTGGCAAGGAGCCCGTCGATCGTTGCCCGCCATTCGGGCCGTTGCTGGTGTTGGCACCAGGCTTGTTCGCCGACGACGTGGAGGCCGGTGAGGAGGGTGACGGTGTCTGCGATGCGTTGTTCCCAGCGGTGGCCGCGTTGCATCCACTGGTTGGGTTCGTTCGGTTGGGGTGCGTGCTTGTCCCAGTAGACGGCGTAGGCGCCGCCGTAGCTGTCGGTGACGGCTTTGGCGATGTCGGTGGCGGTGATGCCTGCGAGGCGCCAGGCGATCCATGCGGGGTCGTCTGTCATCCTCTTGCCCTCCGTCGTTCTCGTCGTTTCTCGTCGTTGATGGCGTGCACGAGCCGGGCGCATTCCCGGCAGTAGGAGCCGAGGCCGTCGGGGCTGGAGCGGTCCCGGCCCCAGTCGGCGGACGGCTTGGTGCGTTCGCATTTCGGGCAGCGTTTCCGTGCGGGGATCGTCGGCCCGGTCTCCTGCATCGCTTTCGCTCGGAGCCGTGACGCCTTGCGTCGGGCGTTGGCGCGTTCCTTCGGTGTCTGTCCGCCCCAGACGCCGTGCTGTTCGCCGTTGTTGACGGCGTGGGCGAGGCAGTCGATGCGAACGGGGCAGGTGTTGCAGATGCGGACGGCTTCGGCGCAGGCGTCGGGTCCGCCGATGTTGTCGTTGAACCACAGGTCAGCGGGCTTGCCTCTGCATGCGGCGTGGTCCTGCCAGCGGTCACCGATGCCGGTCGGTTCGGGGTCCGGGTCGGTGACGAGATGTAGGTGGCTCATGCGGCGGCCTTCGTGAGTCGGGCCACCAACTGGCCGCCGATGTGTTCGGTGTACGCAGGAGGGATCGACTCCGAGAGCTCCTCGAGCGTCATCCAGTCGATGCCCATGGCGGCGTGCTGAACCGGCAGCGGGATGCGCCACACGCCAACCTCGACCGTCGACCGTAGGTTGGTGCGGTTGGTGGCCGGCGGGAACCGTGGCGTCTGCCACGCGTGGTCGCATGGCGGTGCGGTGAGCGACATGTTCGACTCGAACAGCCGATGTCGTCGCACGTCGAGACTGAAGCTGGAGCCGCACAACGTGATCGGGTTGACCAACGGGGCTCCCGGCACGTTCTCGATGACGTAGGGCAGCCCTGAACGCTCGAGGCATGCTCGCATCGGCGCGACGAGGTCCGGGTAGCCGTCGCCCACGCCGTGGCCCTTGCGCCGGTAGGCGGTGAAGGTCTGGCACGGCGGTGAGGCGTGGATAACCTCGAAGCGGCCGAGCGGTCGACGGCCGACCCATACGCCGGCGCCGAACACGAGGTCGGTGGCGTCGGCCTGGTGGAACTCGAACGGGTAGTTGGGTTGGGCAACATGGTCGACGCCGACGACGTCGAAGCCGGCACGGCTGTATCCCATACCGGCGCCACCAGCACCACAGAACAGGTCGAGGAGTCTCACGTCACCCGCCCTGATTCGGTCAGCAGTGTTGCCAGTGTTTGCATGGAGATGATGGCGAGGGCGTCGGCGGCGTTGGCGTGGCCCTTGCGTTTGGCGATGACGACGGCGAGGTCGGCGCCGACGTGTCGGCGGGCGGCTTCGGCCTGGTCGAGCCATGCGGGCTGGATCGGGCTGTTGACGTTCTTGCATTCGATGATGACGCCCGGGATGCCGTCGATGTCGCCGCGGTCGTCGGTGTGGACGCCGCGGCGTTCGGCGTGGACGACGCCGATGGTCTTGAGCCAGTTGGCGACGGCGACCTCGAATCGCGCGCCCTTGTTGCGGGAATGGGCGCCGGTCATGCTGCGGCCTTCGGCTTGTGCCACTCGATCTGTTGGTGCCAGAAGCCATGAAGGCCGCTGGCACGTTGACGCTCCTGCTCGTACCGTCCATCAGCCCACGCCCGGCAGCCGCACTCGGCTTCGATCAGCTCGTAGTGGGCGACATCCGGTCCCCAGCCGATGACCGACTGGCTGTTGTGCGGAACGTCGTGGTCGCACGGTTCGCCGAGGTCGAGCCATTCGTATCCGGCGAACATCTCGATCTCGGTGACGTCGATCTGGAAGTGAGCGCCCATCACTCCGACCGCCAGTCGACGGTCCACGTCCGCCACATCGGGTCTGTCTGCGATCGTGGTCCGCGGGCCCAGTGGAGGTGGCCCGGGTGTCCCGGTTCGCGTTCGCAGCGGTGGTCGCCGATCTCGGGCGGCGACTGGTGGTTGCAGTGGCCGCCCGGTCCGGCGTCGAACAACGCGTCGCTCATCGGCCGACCTCGTCGTCCCATGCCGTTACGGCAAGAAGGAGTTCGTCGGTGGGCCACTCACGCTCAGTCGGGTATTCGGTTGCAGCTGATGCGCTCATGGCGTTGCCGAGGGCAACCACGTCGAGGAGTCGACGTGCGACCGTGCTGTAGAGGATGTCGAGGCTGGTGAGTTCGTTGGTGAGCCGGTCGATTTCGGCGAGCAGGGTGGCGACGTCGGCGTTAGCAGTGGGAGACGAATACTCCCGCTCTCGGATGGCGTCGATGTCGCTCATGACACATACCCCGCTTCGACCGAGTCGACCTTCTCGCCGAAGTGGCTGCACCAGCCGTCGTCCCAGCAGTCGTGCATGTCGCCATATCCGGCAGCGAAATGGACTGTGGGACACGGCCAGCCGAGTCCGCATTCCTTGCAGCCATCGGTGCCGCCGTGCTCGTCCACGTCCTTGCGATGCAGGTCCCGAACGGCGTTGATGCGGTCGAGCAGGTTCTCCGCCCACGCCCGATGGGGCGTGCACTGGTCGTCGTGGTCCTCGCCTGGGACGTGGTTCGGATGGGCGGCGACGAGGCAGAGGTGGTCGCTCGGCGTTGCCCCGCAGTCGTGGTCGGCGGGGATGAGGCCGTGGATCTCGCATCGGACGTACATCCGCCCCTCGATGACTTCGAGACGCTCGGGCAGCACCCACTGTCGTGGGAATCCGTCGATCGTGATCGCATGGTCTGGAATTGGTGCCCACTGTTCGCTCATGCCGTCCTCCCGTCGTCGTCGAACTCCGCTTCGAGTGCGGCGAGGATGTCGGCTTCGACGGCGGGGTGGTCGAGTTCACGACGTGGCCCGGAGCCGAACTTGTGGTAGCTGTCGGGCTTCGACGGCTCGTAGAAGTCCATGACCATCGGCTCCTTGCCGAACGGCCATTCCCCGGAGCCGTAGAGGTGGCGGTCGCTGACGTCAGGCCAGGGTGCCGTCGGTGGCGGGTCCATGTCGTCGGCGGCGTGGCGGGCCTCGTAGCGGAGCCACACGACGGCGGCCGCGACGAGCACCGCAACGCCGGCCCACGCCCACGGCGACGTAACGTCGACGGCCATCACGAGCCCTCCGAGTCGACGAGGCGGATTCGCTTGTCGCTGTTCTGGTCGTGCCGCATCCGGTGGGCCAACTCAGCGAGCATCCACCGGGTCTGTACGCCAGCCTGGAAGTCGGGACCCACCTCAACGGGTCGGGCGGCGGCACGTTCGGCGTCGATCTCGGCGAGCTTGCGTTGGGCGAGGCCCTTGATGTACTCGACGTCTGGCGATGCGACCCAGTGCCGAAGCCGGTCCTCGGTCAACGTCACGGTCAGCTCGATGTCGTAGGTCTTGTCGTCGTCGGTCACGACGCTCCGATCCAGTGGAGGAGCCACCACGGCCCGCAGGCGACGGCGGTGAGGATGGCGACGGTGGCGACATAACGTCCGGCGGCGCTCATGACGTCACCACGATCAGGCCGGTGTCGTCGACCCGGTAGCCGTCCGGCAGACGGGTCCAACTGTCGCCACGGCCCCAGGTGAGGTTCGCCCCGTAGAGGTTCGCCCCGTTGAGGTCCGCCCCGGAGAGGTTCGCCCCGTAGAGGTTCGCCCAGTTGAGGTTCGCCCCGGCGAGGTCGGCGCTTCGGATGAGCGCTTCGACGTCGATGACGTCGAGGGTGAGCGCACGTCGCACCCGGAGCTTGTCGACGGTTTCGCCGAGGACGTCGGACGCCTTGTAGGCGACGATGAGACAGGCTGATGATCGGATGCCGCCGGAGCGGGCGCCGTACCATGTCTTGGCGAGGCAGAGTCCGCCGAGCGTGTCGGACGGGCACGCCTCGTCCCGGTGGTTCTTGGTGAGGTCTCGGCCGTCGTCGGGTGCCTCGGACCAGTTGCCTGGCCACGCCCACCGGTAGCCGGCACGGGAGCGGAGGTCGGGGTTGGTGTTGCGCCAGCCGAGCCGCAGTCCTTTCGGGCTGTCGACGGGTCGTCCGGCGAGGTCGAGGAGGTCGAGGAGGTCGAGGAGGTCGGGGGTGCGGTCGGTCACGTCCGCACCTGCCGGCGGTTGTTCTCGCAGCGCTGGGCGATCTCCATGACGGAGACGTAGGCGCCGGTGGTGATGTTGCCTTCGGTGTACTGGTAGGCGGCGACGGCGGCGAGCTTGGAGTCGACGTCGGGCCACATGCGGATGCTGATGTCGATGACTGCGGCCATCGACGTGGTGTTGTCGAGGTCGTCGGTCAGGGTGGTGGTCATCGTGGGCTCCTTGGGTCGTTGTTGGGGGACGGGATGCCAGGCGGTGTCGCTGGCGGGGGGAATCGCGCTCGGCTGCCGAGGCCGGGACTCCGACTGGCATCCCGGACGGGACCACGACGGCGGCGGGGTGCGGTCGTGGTCCCGTCGAGGACGTCAGGTGGAGAAGGGCCGTTTCTCGACGCAGTCGTGGCACCAGTAGGAGTCGTCGGTCATCTTCCCGATCTGGTCACCGGCTTCGGTGTTGTCGCCGCAGTTGGCGCAGCGGCCCGGGAACTTTGCGATGAAGCCGAACAGGAGGTCAGGCGCCGGTGGCTTAGGTGGTGGCCCGACGCCGTCGTCCTCCATGCATGTCAGGCATGAGCCGACAGTCGGCATCCCGTGGGGACACGTTCGGGTCGTCATCACGTCATCCTCCGTAGGTCGGCGAGTGCGGCCCGGTAGGCGGCGTAGGTGTCGGCGTCGATGAAGCGGGCGCCGGCCGCAACGGCGACCTCGACGTCGTTGATGGCCCGGGTGAGCGGGTCCAAGACGCACGCCGCTCGAGGCGGACGGTGACGGGTGGCGGGGGTCACGATCGCGCCTTCTGCTGAATGGCGAGACCGACATTCACTGCGCAGAACATCGCCATCACTAGGGCGATGGCGCCGTAGATCAGCGCCTTGGTTGGGTTGTGCTCGCCGATGGCCTTGCCAGCGACCAGGACGTTCAGGACGAACGTCACGAACGTCAAAATGGCGGCGAAGATGCTCAGGCGGCGCATCAGCCGACGCTCACAGACGGTGTCGGGATGCCGGCGACCATGCCGACGGCAGCGGCGGGGATGTCGACGCTGGCCGTGGGCGGCGTGTCGGCCTCGGCCTGCACCTTGACCAACAGCCGGGTGATGGCGTGGCGGAGGGCGTCGAGGTCGTCGAGGGTGAGTCCGACGGTGACGGCGATCGACGACGGGTAGGCGCCGCTGATGCGCAGCCCGCCGTGGCCGATGCCGTCGTCCTTGGCGATGGCGTAGACGGTGAGTTCGTCTTGGTGGCCGTCACGGTTGCGGCCTTCGGGCGAGATGGTGATCTTCTCGGCGTGGTGGTAGTCGGTCATGCTGTTCCCCTTGTGTTGTCGTTGGTTCAGGACTTCAGGTGTCGGCCGCAGACGGGCCACGGCCGGTCGCCACGTTCGGACCACAGTCGGAGGGCGCGGGCGTCCTGCTCGGCTGGGCTGGCGTTGTGCGGTAGTCCGCTGCCGCCGACGCTGCGCCATGTGCTGGCGTCGAACTGATAGGCGCCGTAGAAGCCGTTGCCGGTGTTGATGGCGTAGTTGCCGCCCGACTCGCACTGTCGGAGTCGCTGCCACTGGTCGGGGCCGGGGCATCCGGTGAGGACGATGGCGACGCCGATGACGGCGAGCGGTCTGAGTCGGTGGCTGGGCATGGTGTCTCCTGTCGTTGCCCAGCTGCGAGTGAGAGCGTCCGGCGGGTCGCCGGGTCGAAGTTGTCGAGGCCACCGGCGTCGGCGATGAGGGCGCGCACGGCGTTGCGGGTGCTGCGCGGCGTGAGGGCGACGTCGGAGGTCACGACTCGACCTCGATGTTGGCGAACAGCTCATCGACGGTTGTGAACCGACCACGCATCGCCTCGATCAGCGAGTTGATGGCAGCGAGTAGATCGCCGTGCGCCTCGGCCGTCTTGGCGAAGATGCGCGCCTGGTAGAGCATGGCGTCGGTCAGATCGGTGGCACTGGCGGCACCGAACCGGACCCGCGTCTTGTTGCCATCGAGTGCCAGCGGAAGTCGAGCGAGGTCCATCAGGTCGAGCGGGAACTGGCCCGACTTCTGCCACTTGCGGAGAGCGTTGTTGGCGTTCTGTGTTAACCGTCCGACCCGCGCCTTGACCAGCATCCGAGCGGCCGTCCGCTTCGCCTCGGTGGGCGCGATGCGGTCGGCGATCTCGTTGATGACAGGGTCGAGCCATTCGTCGTTGTCGGACCGATCAGGGATCGAGTCCTTGATCATCTTGTCGATCTGCTCGTAGGTGACGAACACCAACTCGTCGCCACCGTCGTCGTCGAAATCCTCGTAGTCGTGATTCACTTCGCCGTCTCCAATCTGGCGAGAACGAAGTCCCGCTCGTCGTCGTCCAATTCGGCGAGGCAGAGGTCGGCGTCGGGTGACTCCATGGCGACCTCGGCGACCTTCGTGGCGTCGATGTACCGGCGCAGGTAGCCGACGGTGCGGGTGATCCGTTCGGTGGCCTCGCGCTCTCGCTCACGCTGAGCGCCGATCGCCTCCGACAGCGTCATGCGTTCCTCGGCGACGAGGTCAGCGAGGTCGGGTGCCGACGAGGTGAGTGCGCTCATCGACGCCTCGACGCTGGTGCTGGCCTTCTTGCGATCCCGGGCTGAGTTGTATGCCTCATTCAGCGGCACCGCTCCGGCGACCACTCCGGCCACAAGGTCGGGCGCCCACTCAAGGACGATGGCGGCCTTGGCGATCATCGCCTGGGATGTCCCGGAACTGGCCGCTACCGATGTCTGGTTATTCCCCAGGAATAATGCCTGTGCTGCGATCATCGCTGTCTGACCCTTGGTCAGATTCCGACGGTTGACGTTGGCGGAGAGTGCGTAGCCGTCGGGGTCATCGCCGATGTAGATGGCGGCGAGTGGTTCGACCTTGGCTGCGCCGCAGGCTGCAAGCCGGTTGCGTCCGTCGAGAAGGACGCCATCAGCGGTGACCGTCACCGGGAACAGTTGCCCGCGCTCCGTGATGTCATCGGCGAGGTCGATCATCTCGTCGGTGGAGAACAGCGGGAACAGGTCTGCGACTGGATGAACGCTGACGATCTTCACCTTCTCGCCGGTCTCAGCGACGATCGCAGTGACCGGCATCACGCTTCGCCTCGGCGTCCGAGCTCAGCGTGAGCGTGACGGATGTACGTGGTCGACAGCGACGAGGCGATGAAGCGCCGCAGGGTCGCTGAACTCATGGCGGCGAACCAGTCGCTCATGCCGCCGGGTCCTGCGCTACGGGGAGGTCGTCGGCCCAGCGGCGGACGGTGTCCTCGCTGATGAGGATGCCGAATTCGTTGCTCAGAGCGAAGGCTATCGAGTTCCACGATTCGCCAGCGGTGCGCCGCGATTCGATGAACTCGACGAGCCCCGCTCCCAGCAGCCGGTCGGCGAGCTGTGCGGACAAGGAAGGCATGACGCAGACAGTGCCGCATGTTGCGGATGGTGTCAAGCATTGTTCTCGAAGAAATCTCCCAAAAACGCAAACAGCCGCCGACCCGAAGGCCGGCGGCGTGGTGTGGTTCGTACCCGAATCGGGGCGGCATCTCGGGAGGTTCGTTACCTCACCCCCAAGCCGACAAGCTGCAGACAGGCCGACTCCCATGCTCCCGGTGCTGTAGCAGCTACTCCGGGCCCGCCGGCTTGATGCCAACCCACGAGCTACCTCGACTCTACCGCCAGGCGATCCCGGGCGCACCTTGGCCCGGTGTCAGCCACTTCGCCTGCGTGCGGAGCGTCCACGAGAACGACCCGATGCGGAGCACCGTCGCGATCTTGGCGAGGACCTTGGTGCCCTTCGGCCAGTCACGCCAGCCGCCGTCGAACGTCACCTGCGCGCCGGCCTGGATGTCGATGATCGACGGGAAGTCGATCGACATGTTGCGGACCACGACGGCGATGCCGTTCGCGACCACAAGTGAGCGTGGGAGCTGTCCGTCGGCCGCCTTGGTGGTGCCGACCCGTACGTGGACATTCTCGAGGGTGATGACCTTGACTCCGCCGTCGCCGCCCAATTTCACTACGGGGCCGCCGCCCACGACGGGGCCGGCGGCGCCGTTGCGGATCAGGATGTCCTGCCCGGGCCCGACGGTGGTGGTGTTGACGTAGATGGCATGGAGCATCTCCCATGACCAGGCGGTGCCGTCGACCCGTCCGGGGTTGCGGCCGATGTCGAACCCGTCGATGGTGATGCCGTGCGGGATGTTGCCGCCGGTCGACTGCCGGTTCTGGTCGAGGCCGATGGTCAACTGGCCGAGACAGCTACCGCCGTCGATCGTCAGGTTGGTGATGGTGCCGCTGCCGCCGAGGAGACGCAGCAGCGCCGGTGTCGGGGCGGGGCCGTCGGCGGTGATGTGCGCGCCGTCCCACGCGAACCCCGGAGTCTTCGGCAGACGCACCGTGACCGCGCCGAGGACGTCGCCGCCGATCAGGCCGATCGGCATCGGTGTCACGTCAGCTCCACGGATGCTGCCGACGCCGCCGCCACCGGAAGCGGTGCAGGCCTTGACGACGTCGGCGAGGGTGTCCACGGCTACCGCCTGACGATCATGATGAGCACGAGCACCGTCAGCGAGATCGTCACGGCGTCTCCTCGGCGTCGATGGCGTCGAGGCCGGCGGTCAACGCCGTGCGTGCGAGCCGCATGTTCTCGAGGGCGTGACGCCGTTCGGTGAAGCTCTCCGAGCTCGCAGCGACGATCTCACCGTTGGCGGCGCGCAACTGCCAGCGCCAGCCGCCGTCCTTGCCCTTGTAGAGCGGGTCGCTCACCTGGTGGGCCCTCGGTTCTCGTGAAGGAGGTTCCACTGGGCGTCGCTGATCGGGTACGGATCAGTCGGACGGCCGCCGAGGTGGTCGAAGTAGACGTCGATGTCGCGGTGCGCCGGGGTCGGGTAGTCCCGGATCTCGTCGTCGGTCATCCGAGCGATCGTGCCGTTCGGATGCTGAATGTAGATCACCATGTCGTCGTCGTCCTTCGGTGCGGTAGTGGGGTTCGGAACGGGTGCCGGCGGCGTGTCCTGCTGGGAGTGAACGGGCGCGCCCATGGCCGCCACGACACGGCCCCAGTCGGCGACCGTGATGAAGTCGGTGTGATCCGACCCGGGCACCGCACGGTGAGCGAGGCAGCCGTTCACCCGAGCACGGCCGGCGGCACCGTCGACATAGGTCGCGGGGATGCGGTGCGCTGCGAGCGCTTCGCCGAGGATGTGGGCGAGCGCCCGCACCTGCCAGTCGGTCAGCGGGTCGGCGTTGGTACCGGTCAGCTCGATGCCGAACGACCACGAGTTGGCGCCCTTGGCGTGGCCGGTCTTGACCTGCGTGTCGTAGAACTGGCACCACTGGCCCTCGTCTCGGCCGACGAGGAAGTGAAAGCCGATGCCGGGGCTGTCCACACGGCCACGCTTGCCGACCTGGTAGTCACCCTTCCACGCACCGAACGTCCGGTGAAGCACGCAGGCCGTCGGGTTGAGCGGACCGGCAGCGTTCACACCTTGATCGAACGGGACCTGGGAGACTCGCATCAGGGAGCGTCGGGCGCAGTATCGACCAGCGATGCCGATTCGGGGTCGCCGAACTGGCGGGCGAGGATGGCCTTGAGGACCGACATCGCAGCGGGGATCGCCGCAACGGCTGCGGCCTTCGCCGTGCCGATGCTGATGGCGTTGGTGCCGCCGGCGATGAGCAGGCCGAGGAACACCTGGGCGTAGGTGCTGACGACGCGCTCGATGGCGTCCTTGATCCAAGTCATGGTCTCTCCTGTGGTTGGTGTGCGTGACCGCTCCCGGCCGGTCGGAGGGGTGGCCGTGGCCGGGAGCAGAACTCAGACGTCGTCGGCGTCGGGGTGTTCGAGCTTGCCGAGACGGTCGCCGTCGTTGAAGTACCGCGCCGTCGCCGTCACGGCGTCGGTCCGCTGGATCTCTTCCATCCGCTCGAGCCGCTTGTGGACCGGCGTTGTCGACCCGTTCGGGCCGAGGTGGAAGTAGACGTACTTGCGGAGCTCCTCGATCGGGTTGCTGACGTTCTCCAGCATGAACTTGCGCCACGTCCGCATCACGAGCCCGGCGACGATGCCGACGAGAGTGAGCGCAGGCGCGGCGTTGCCGAGGTCTTGCAGCCACGGCGGAAGGGTTGCGATCATTCGGGGTGTTAGCTCCTCGTCAGCAGGGTTGTCTTACGCAGAAGGTGCTGGGCGATGAGGTTGCACCACTTCGGATTTCCGGTCGACGACAGGTGCAGGTCGATGAAGTCGGTCTTCGGGAGACAGCGGACGCCGTCGGGGTCGTCCTGCGACGTGCCCTCGTAGGCGGGTATCTGGTCGTACATGTCGAGCGCCCAGAACTTTCGGCCCTGGTTCTGCCAGTAGGTCTCCATCGCCACCATGCGTGGCTGCTGGAAACCTCGGAACAGCCTCGACATCGTCGCCGTCGTCAGGTCCTTGTTGATGATCGTCTGGTAGGAGTGCCAGTTGAGCGGGTGCTGCTGGCCGACTGAGATGAAGTTCTGAGTGGTGCCGGAATCGGAATACGTGGCGAGGATCTGCCCGTAGATCTGGTTCCAGCGGTGGCCGCTGAAGTGGATCAGGCCGTCGTAGTAGCCGGAGTACAGCGTCGAGGCGTCGCCGTGGAGCCATCGGTAGTTGTACGTGTACGTCGGGAACCCCGTGGCCGGTGCCGGCGACGCCTGGGTGCCGGCGCCCTGCCATGCGTGGGTGTCGGCGTAGTTGTGTGCGACCCAGGACCGGAAGAAGTTATGATTGTCGCCGTAGTTCTTCTGCGCGTACAGCGTGTTCCACGCGTGGTAGATGCGATGAAAGCCGGGGGTGTTGATGTTCCACGAGATCGGCAACGACGGGAACCCGGCGCCCGTCGGCCAGTAGACGGTCGGCAGTGTCGACAGGTTGTGATTCGGGTCGCTGTACTCGGGATCCGCAGCGTTGGCGCCATCGCCTAAGTAGGCGTGCCATCCGACGGGACCATCGACGGGCGCGCCGCCCGAGGCGTAGTCGGTCGGGAGGACGATCTTGGCGTTGGGGATGTCGGGGTCATCGACCGGCATGTTGAGGTAGCTGACCCAGAACACTTCGGCGTCGGGGTTCAGCGCATAGATGGCGGCGGTGATGCGTCGCATCGAGCTGTCACCGGACACGGCGGCGACCTCGTCCCATGCCGCAGCGAAGTTGCCGGTCGGGTCGAACGCTCCAGTGAACGGGTCGAGGTAGCGGTAGCGGTGGCCGACGTCGATGATGTTGTTGCCGCCGATGCACATGACGACGACGCATCGGCCTGTCGGCGGATGGCAGATGGTATCGGCGAGCGTGTAGTTCCGGAACGGGTGCGACGAGTACGCCGGGGCCTGGAGCCACTCCTGCTTCTTCAGCCACGCCGTGGTGGACGTGCCGTCGATCTTCCACCCGTAGCCGACCTGCGCGGCGTTGGTGCACCCGTAGGTGCCGCCGAGGGTGTCGGGGCCGGTCGGCAGATCGTAGTCCCATGCGCCAGCCGACGACGTGAACGACCCGCCGCCGTAGTCGTGAATCCCGGCTGTGGTCGCACCGCAGGCGTACTCGTGAATGTTGATCTGTGAGATGTCGATGCCGGCCGACGCCGCGACGAGAGCGTCGGCGAGCTGGCCCTTGCCGGTGGTCGACGTGAAGCCTTCACGGCCCTGCTGACGCACTCCGGCGACGATCACGGGAGCGTCGGTGCTGGTGACCGACTTCATTCCTGACGGGCAGTTGTAGAGGTCGATGTTGAGCGCGCCGGTGAGGTCGAGCATCGCGCCGCCGGACAGCGAGATCGACGACTGCGTGGTACCCCGCTGCCATCCGAACGCCGCGTAGGAGTCGCCAATGAGCACGACGTCAACGGTCGGGTGCACCGTCGGGTAGCCGATGACCGACGTCGTCTTGCCGTCGCTCTTGATGCGCCACGGCGTGTCAAGGATCGGGTCGTCGAACCCGATGCCGTCCCGTTCGGTGGTCGCCGTGTTGTCGGGCCTCGGCTGACCGAGCGTCGGCGGCGTCGAGGGAGTGTCGACGGTCGAGTCGGTGTAGGACGCCGCCCGCGCCGACGTCTTCGACGAGCTCGGACGCTTCGCCACGTCAGAACCTCGAGCGAGGACGACGATGGCGACGCCTCGTGACCGTCGCCCGCACGATGAGACGAACCAACGTCACCGACGAGCCGTCCGACTGGACCTTGGCGCCGTAGACGAACGACGGCACACCTCTCGTCACCGCCTGACCGCCAGTGGTGGCGTAGACGGCGTTCGGTTGGCCGACCGTCGGATCGACGCCCAGCGTCGTCGCCTGGCCGCCAGCCGTCGCCTTCGGACGGTAGGTGACGAGCGGCACCGTTGCCGTCGTCGACTGGCCCGACGTGGTGGCGTAGTAGCCGGCGCCGACGATCGAGGGTTTGCCGACCGTGACGGCGACACCGCCGCAGGTAACGACCGGCGAGAAGGTGACCTTCGAGACGCCGGATGTTGCAGCGACGCCGGCACTGGCGGCGACGCCACCGTGTGTCACCGTTGCCACGCAAAGCGTGGACGACGTGCCGCCACAGACGACGAACTGGTCGGAGCCCGAGATGATCGCGGGCTCGCCGTAGGTGGTGGCTACGCCATCGCTGCCCGACTTCGGGGAGTAGACAACCTTGGGCACCGTCGCCGTCGTCGCTTGGCCGGCTGCGGTTGCCTTGCCGTAATGCGTGACGGTAGCGACACCACTCGCCGACGATGCGCCGACGCATGTGATGTGAACCTGGTCGGACTGGGAGAAGAGGCCGAGCGGGTTGTAGATCGGCCGAGACCGAAGCTGTGCGAACGCCACGACGTCGCCCCCCCTACGGCTGGAACGGGTGCGGACGCAACCCGGCGTTCAACCGTCGGGCCTTGCGCTGCAACGTGTAGAACGTCGACCCGGCCTTCTGGTTGTTATAGCTCGCCGTGACGTAACCAGCGGACCGGGCGGTGTTGCTGATGCGAACCTCGTCGATCGCGCCGTTCTGATAGTTGTTCGCCGCTCCGCCCGGCCACGAACCGATCCGAGGATTCAGCGACGACGAACCGATGGCACTCGCCGCCGTGAACGTAGAACTACTGACGGTGCTGGCGTTCACGTATATCGTGCCGGTCGTCCCGTTGTACGTGGCGACGAGGTGATACCACGTGCCTGCGACAAGGACGACACCGCCGCCGGCGTTTCTCAACGTGCCAGCCGTCGCCACCTGAAGACGCGGGATGCCGGAGGCCGACGTCGGAGCGATGATCAGCTCCCAGCCGTTGTAGGGAGAGCCGGTCAGGTTGGAGACGATGCGCCGGTACAGCGAAGCGTCGAGGGTTGTCTGCTTCACCCACGCCTCAATCGTGATCGCCCCAGCGATGCGAATGGACGTGTCCGCTCCGAGGTCGATGTACTGCGAGCTCGCCGCAGCGAACAGCCCGCCACCGGCGACCTGACCCGTCGTTGCGGTCGGCGTGTTCGTCAGGGTGCCGTTGTTCACGCCGACCGAATCGGCGCCGGACAGTGTGGTGCCGTCGCCGAGGTGGTAGACGGCCTTGTAGTTCGAGTCCCATACCGACGTCGGGGTCGACTGGTCGGTGGTGACGGAAGGGTTGCCCCACGCCATGTAGATCGTGACCGGGACGTTGTTGTAGAGGTTCGGGACCTTCACCCAGAACGCGACCTCACCGGTGCGGGCGACGTACCGCTCGACTTCCCACGCCATCGTCAACGTGCACGCCTCATCCTCGAAGAACCCGATGTCGTACCCGTTGGCGTTGGTGACCTGACCGCCATAGGTACTCGACGCCAGCCAGTGATAGGTGCCGGAGACGAGCATCGGGAAATCGGTCAGCGACGACGCCCCCACTTGCGAGGGGTCCGTGACGATCCTCGCGACGTAGGAGAACCCCACGACTAGTTGAGCGTCTCGAGTACGTAGTTCAGGCCGGTCAGCGTGTTCGATGCCGACGCCGCCGACCACGTCGCCGTGAGCGACAACGCTGCGTCGGCAGTGAGGTCGACAGTGACGGCGGCAGGAGTGATCACACCACCGGCGGTCATCGGGGTCACGAGACCCTCGCCGGTAGTTGATGCCACGGTGCCGGCGACAGCGGCGAACAGTCTCGCCGTGCCGTTCGCCATGATCGTCCCAGAGCTGCCGTTACCCCTCGTCTGCAACAGGACGTCGAGGTCGTAGCACGCCGCCGTCACGCCGGACGGTGTGGTGCACGCCGCCGTCCTGGAGAGCAGCGTCCCAGCGACACCCCCCCAACGGACAGCGAAGATCAGCGTCGGGGTGCCCGTCGTCGAATACTGACCGAACGCCCGCAGCCGCAACAGCCGACCGTCCGCCATGTAGTTCGCCGGGATGGTGACGTTCGGATGGATGATCGTCTCGGTCGTCGAGTTGGCAATCGCCGTGCCGGAGCTCGTGGCGTAGGCGATCGTCTCGTTCCATGTTTGACGGCTCATTCGGTGCCTCAGTCCTCGGTGATGGTGATGGCGCCGATGGCGAACGACAGGATGTCGTTCTGGCCGAGCGTCTTGGTTGTGACGTTGTTGCTGTTGTCGCGCAGGTCCGACCAGTACATGAGCGTCCCGGACGTCGACGCGGAGAAGATGCCCCAGCCGACGATCGTGTCGGTGCCGGTGTTCGTCTTCTGCCCGAACGCCACCGCCGAGCTGTTCGACATCGACCCGACCGACGGTGTGCCCATCGTCGAGGTGACCGCAACCCGGGCATACCCGGTGTATGCGGCCTCCGTGCCGCCGGTGCTGTCGGTCGGCAGCACCGTGAACAGTGCGTAATGGGTGGTCAGCACGTTCGACCCGAAGACACCGGCGGTCGACTGACCGGAGATGCACTTCAAGAGGTCGATCTCGAACTGATCGGTTTTCGATCCGGCCATGGGTTGTGCTCCTTGTCGGGGCGCGACGAAGCGACCCGAGCGGGCCGAGTCGCTTGGGTTGTTGGTGTGCGGCGGTTAGAGCGTCGAGCCGACCGGGGTCAGAATCCGGCCGTGGAACGAGTCAGCGACCCGCTTCTCGATGTTGGTGTTCGTGTAGGTGACCTGTCCTCGGATCACGCCGGCGGCGGTGAACCCTGACGGCCAGTCGATGCGCATGACGCCACCGGCGCCCGACGAGATCGAGCCGACGATGTTGACTGCCGTCCCACCGTTGATCGAATAGCGGCAACCGATCGTGCAACCAGTGATGTCGATCGCGACGCCGTCGGAGTCGGTGACGGTGATCTCCAACGGTTCCGGGTCCTCGCCCACGAAGTACGGGCCGATCTTCGTCGTGAGCTCCGGCATCGGTCAGACTCCCAACTGGATGAACCCGGACGGCTTGTAGCCGTCGACGGACACGGTGCCGAGGTCGACCTCGTTGCTGACGTAGAGGCCGACGTACATCTCCCAGTCGCCAGCGGCGAGGGTGACCGCATGGTCGATGAGACCGGAGCCCAACGGCCACGTCTGGTCCTTGGTGCCGTGACGGGTCATCGCCCTGGCGCCCCACGAGAACGACGGCGTTGAGGCGAACGCATCGGTCGGCGCGCCCGTGTCGAACGCCTGCACCCAGAACCCCGCCGCGATGTCGGCCCGTCCGACGGTGCCCGCCGGGATCGTGACCGCTCCGAGGTCGAGGAACATTCGCAGCGAGAACGTGACCGACTCGGCGAACGTGAACAGGAACCGGCTCGTCGTGCACAGCACGGCGTCATCCGCGATGGTCGCGCCGGTGAACGTGTCGGGAAGGACGTCGATGCTGGCCATCAGGCCGGGCCTGCGCTTGGGCCGATGTCCTCGACGATGATCTTCGCGGTCGCGGTCGCGCCGCCGCCGATACCTCGGACGGTGCCGACCGAGGTCGACGCCTGCAACTTGAACGTGAACGAACCCGAACCGGGCGACACGATCGTCATCACCGTCAGACCGAGCCTCGACGGTGTCGTCGTCGACAGGTAGCCCATCGTCGAGTCCTGCACCGTGGACGCCTGCAGGATCTTGAGGAAGACGTCGCAGTTGTTCGACGCCGTGTCGAACGTGCAGGTCCCGGTGATCTTGTAGTAGCGGTTCGCGACCGTCGTGATCGACCCGGTCGTGATGCCGGTGATGTCGGTGTCGGTCGTGCCGACAGACGTCGAACCCATCGCCGTCGCCGACGTGGCGTGAGCGATGCGACCCCACGGCAGGTTCCACGGAGCACGCCAGCCCGTCGTCGTCGTCGTGTAGATCTCGAAGTTGTTGTTCGTCGTGTCGTACGTCGCCATGCCCTCGAGCGGCGACGTGATCGCCGACGAACGAGCAGACGTGCCGGCGAACGGAGTGACGACCTGATCACGGACGTTGGCGTTCGCCCACGCCGCCGTGATGGTCGTGCCACTGGTGACGGTCGTATATGGCATGAGCTACCTCTCTCGGCCCATCACGGAGCCAGAACCTTCGAGCCGGAGTCCCACGTCATCGAGTCCCACTTGCCCCAGTTGGGGTTGTCGGCGTTCTTGCCGAGCGACAACTTCACGACCCAGTCACCCTCGGGGTTGACCGAATGCGCGATGCCCTCGATGTAGCAAGACGACGTGATCGTGTGGGTCGGCAGGCGGTTGTAGACAGTGACGGCCTGACCGATCGTCAACGCCAGGAGCTGGTCGAGTTGCGGCACCCGCAGCGCTGCCGTGGCACTCGAATAGGTGCGCAACGCCGACACCGTGATCGACTTCACCCGACGCTCCGGAACACCATCGGCCTCGACCCGACGGGTCGCGATGCCGTAGGCGTGCGCCGGTGCCTCGCAGATCAGGTCGTTGCGCTGCCACGTCCGGTCGCCGTAACGAGACCGGCTGTCGTTGTCGGCCACCGTCTGCTGCGTGCCACCGACGATCGCCACGTTCGCGACGTTGGTCATCGTGTCCGTCGAGTAGTCGAACTCGATGTCGGCGTAGGCGATCTCGTCGGGGTTGTTGCCGAACGCGACCGGCGTCCCGAACGAGTTCGCGATCCAGCGGTTGAAGTACTCACGGAAGATGAACGCCCCGTCGGCATCGACGTAGGCGAACCCGCCCTCCGACGCCGTGACCAGGTCGATCTCGGTCAGTGCGTTGTTGGCGAGCGTTGTCGCCTGCATGGTCGACTCGCCGACATCAACGTAACGGGGGTCGGTCCAGTTGACCGAGTCGAGGATTCGGTGAATGCGGGCCCCGGCACGTTCACCGGCACCGACCTCGGTGACCGCCCAACGGTTGACTGCCGAGATCAACGACAGCCCGTCAGCGCATGCCACGGTGACGATGGCGTCCTTCTTGGCCGGGTACGTCTCGGTCCACGACTGGATGTAGCCGTAGTACACGGGCCTCGTGCTGCCGCTCGAGTAGCGGGCCGTGATGCGGATAGGACGCAACGGTTCGATCTGCGTGATGCCACCGACGACGTAGGGGCCGCTCAGGTTGTCGGGCGAGAACCGGCCGTCAGCGTTGTCGAGGACCAGCGACGCGGTGCCAGGCCGGAACGAGTCGATCGAGCGTTGCCGTCCACGGTTCGTCGAGAACCGCCGGACGTAGGCGGAGATGTCGGTCCATTCGAGGCCGAGGCCCCACGTGCCGGTGTTCCACAGCGACGTGTCCCACACGGCCGCGGTGCCGGTGAGCGATGCAGCGAACCCGATCTCGACGGTGATGACGGCGTTGCCGTGGAAATGGGTGACGCTCACTGACGCCAGCCGGGGCCGGCGATCCGCTCGTGCGCCTTAATGGCGTCCACGAGGGCGCGCCCGGCGTCGGCTTCGGACCCGGGCGCCACCGACACGTTGATCTCATAGGTGATCGACGTGCCGTCGCTACCCTGCGGCTTCATCGCGGATGACGTCACCCGGTTGTTCGGGATGATGTAGCCCGACGCGCCGGCCTGGAAGATCTCCGGGCCGTTCTCACCGACGAGGCTCCGTTCACCGGCGGACATCACGCCGCCGACGGCGTTCTGACGATTGGCGTTGTTCTGGCCGGGGCTATTGCCTCCGAGACTGAAGTTCCGCGACGTCTTCTGCGCCGCTTGGAGCTGCTTGTAGAAGTCGGTGAAGTCGGCGTTGACCTTCGCCTCGTAGCTCTTGGCGAAGTCCTCGCCGGCCCGCTGCGCCTCGTTGAACCCGGCCTTCACCTTGTCGGCCTGGTCCTTGGTGATCATCCCGGAGGCGACCCACGAATCGAGCGCCTGCACGGCGTCGTCGATCGACACCGAACCCTCGGCCATCTTCTTCTGGAGATCGGCGAGCGACCCGTTGAGCCCGAGCGCCGCCTGTACCGCATCGATCTGCGACTGGTTGTAGACGTCCTGCGCCGCAGCCGCCTCGATCGATGCCGGGCCGTGCTGCTTGACGGCGTCGACGAGCTCCCACTGCTTCGACGTGGCGTCGGCCTGTGCGTCCTTCAGCTTCTTCTGTGCGTCGATGACGCCGAATAGCGGGTCGAAGTTGGCCTTCAAGGCATCGCCGTAGGCGTTGAGCGCCTCGACGCTGGCATCGACGGACCCGGTGTAGGCGTCGTAACCACCGGCGCCCTTCTTGAGCGCCCCGGTAACGGCGTCCTGCGCTCCGGCAGCCTTGTCGAGCGAACCCTGCCACTGATCGAGCAGGTCCTTGGTGTGGGAGTAGTTGTCCGACGAGTGGTCGAGCTGCTCGTTCTGCGCACGCAGCGACTCCACCACCCGTTGCGCCTGCGCCGGATCGGTGTCGAACACGCCCTGAAACGCCTCGTTGAAGCTCGCAGCCGTGGATGTCGCGCCCTGGCCGGCGAGTTGGAAGTCGCCCCATTGGGTGATGGCGTTGCCGAGCGGACCCGCGAGTCCCTCGATGACGCCCTTGAACTTGTCGCCCCAGTCGAGGGTGTCGCGAGCGACACCCACCTTGTCGTTGAACTGGGCGATACCGTCGCCGCCTTTGTTGAACGCCTCGGTCAGTGCGTTGCCGGCGTCGATGCTGCGCTGCTTGACGTCGGTGAGTGCCTCGTTGAGCGCCCCTGTGGCGTCCAGGACGCCCGCAGCGACGAACGCCGTGCCGAGTACGCCGATCGCCTTGCCAGCAGTCGTGAGGCTGCCCTGGGCGTCGACCCCGTACTTCTGCCACGCCTCCCGGCCCTTGCCGACGAGCCCGGTGACGTCACCGAAGTCGAGGCCGACAGCCTTCAACCCGGCGGCGGTGATGCCGGCGCCGACGATGACGGACTGCAACGGGCCCGGCAGCGAGTTGAACGCATCGACCACGCCACCGACGATCGTGATGCCCTGCGACAACACCGGGATCAGCGACTCGCCGAGCGCCGCCTTCGTGTTCTCGAACTTCGCCTTCAGCCGTTCTTGGCTCGCGCCGACGTCGTCGGACTGGCTGGCGAAGAAGCCCTGCTTGTCGCGGGTCTGCTCGAGGATCTGGTTGTAAGCGTCGATGCCCTTCGACCCAGCCTCGAGGTCGATGCCGAGCTCACGCAGCGCCTTGCCCTTGCCGGACAGCCCCGACTGGATCGCCGACTGGACTTCCTCCGTCGACTTACCGGAGAACTCGGCGAGATCCGACGTCAGACCGGCGAGCGTCGTCGAGAACGACCCGAGGTCGCTCTCGTTGATGTGGAACGCCTTACCGATGTTGCCGTACGTGGCGGCGAGGTCGGTCGCCTGCTGCTTGCTCAGCCCGAACTTGTCCGCAGCGTTCGCCGCGAACTTGTTGACCGCCTCCACGCCCGACTTCGAGAACGTCGCGTTCGCCTTGTCGTTCGCGTCGGCGAGATCCTGAGCGGCGTCGATCGCCTTCTTCGCACCGACACCGACCGCAGCACCGAACGCGATCGCGCCCACGCCGATGTCGAGGAACTTGCCCTTCGTCTTGACGGCGGCGTCGTCGGCCTTGCCGAGCTCCGTCGAGGCGTGCTTGCCGACGGCCTGCAACTCCTTGACGGCGCCCTTGCCGTCGGCGTCGATGAGCAGAGCGAGACGTTCGGTGAAACCGGCCATCTACCCTCCCATCGACGTCTGCGCCTCCAGCAGCAGCCGGAGGTCACGCTCGGATTGCTGTCGCACTACCGACGGCGGCCACCCGTACTTCGTGGCCGCCCAGATCAGGAGGTCGTCTCCGTCTCTGCCGCCTCTTTTGGGAGGCCGTCCTCGAAGGACGACGGCAGGTCATCGGGGACGAGCTCGAGCGCCTCGAACGCCTGCTTCGAGTTCCAGTCGTCGAGGTCGGCCGGCGGGTCTTCCTTGGCGATCTCGTACGCCAACCGGATGACATCGAGTGCGACGGCGAAACTGCGGAACGGGGTCCGCAGCACGTCGAACCACCCGACGTCCTCGTGACGGCTGGCGATCTCCTCGAGCTGGCGTCCCGGTACGTCGTCGAGACGTACCAGGACACCGCCCTTCGTTCGGATCGCCTGAGGCATCAGGTGAGGCCCGAGGTGCCCATCGGCGTTGCGGACGCCCACGTGCCGGACAGCGCACCAGCGGCGGACACGCCGAGGCTGATGGACTGATCCCAGAACGCCGTACCGAAGAAGTAGGCGGTCGGGGTGGCCGCTTCTTCGTAGTAGTACCACTTCCGAGACAAACCATCTTGTGCGGCGAGGAGCAACTGGCGAGCCCCAGAGTCCCTAAACCCGGCGTAGGTGCCCTGAGCGTCACTGAGCCCCTGCACGTACACCTTTGAGGTGTCGCCGAATGCGGTGACGTCGACACGGTCCGACTTGGCGTCGATCGTGAAGCTGCTGATGTACGCAGCCTGAGATGCCTGTGCGGCGGTGGTAGCGCCGACGTAGAGCACGCCAGTGCGCGCGTGAAAACGAGCCATAGCGGCTGCTCCTTGATTGGGGGTTGGTGTTCGCCTCGTCGGGTGCCGACGAGGGCGATCTCAAACGCCGATGAGCTGTAGAAGCTGTCTGGCGTTGTTCGTAAACGTGCGGCCAGCACACGCCGCCCTAGCGGCATCAGCGGCCGACTGACGTTCATCAGGATGTGCGAGCGCCCAGCGGAGTTGATCACTCAACTCATCGGGCGTCGAGAAGATCGGCAACATCGGAAACAGGTCGTCGCCCTCGGGCCTCGACTGACGGGCGAACCACGCTCCACACGATGCGAGCTCAACCTCGCGTGGCCCCATCGCCCAGCCATGCGACACGTCGTTGGCGTGCGTCTCGGTGCGGTACAGGTTGAAGCTGGCCTTGGTGCCCTGGTACGCCTTCGTCGTCTCGACGTTGTCCATACAGGCGATGATGTCGTGGGCCATGTACGGCAACAACGGCGAGCCCTCGGTGAGCTGTTGCCAGTTGCCGCCGAGTGCGAAGTCGATGCCGGACCAGTCGATCGCCTCGATGAACTTCACCCTCGACGGATAGCCGGTGCCGACGAAACACACGTCCGAGCGGTACTCCTTCGACACCTTGCCGGGACGATGCCGGTCCGGGTCGAAGGCGTGAGGGATGTAATGGGACGGGGCGTACTTGCGGAAGATCTCGATGTTCGTCGGATCGTTCAGGACGTTCAGATCAACGTGTTCGGCGACCGCGAGTTGGCGCTGGTCCTCGTATGGCGACTCGGTGTGGATCATCACCAGGCGGTGCCCACGGTTGCGGATGATGTCGAGGATGTCCACCGGCACGAAGAACCCGGAGACGACGACAACAAGGTCGGGCCACCATTCGTACAACTTCGCCTCGAGTTGCTTGGCGCCCATGATCAGGATCTCGTCCGAAGAGAACAGTGCATCCATTTCATCGGGTGCGACATCCGAGGGTCGGCGCATCCCGTGGAACAGGTTCAGCCAGTCGCCGAGGTCGAACGTCTCGACGTTGTCGTGGCCGACGAGCTCGCCGAGGCCCTTCACCCATCCGTTGTAGACGTCGGCAACCGAGAAGTGCGGGCCCGGGTGGACGACGAGGACTCTCATCCGAACTTGCTCAGGATCGCTTGGCGGTAGGCGGTCGCCCACACATCGGGCAACCTCGGCGACACCTGACGGATCGAGTCACGCCACGGATACTTGCCACGCGTGCCGGGGTGCGCTGCCCACCGGCTGTACTTGCCGTTCTTGAAGTGCAGCACGTCGGTCTTGCGGTACATCGCCGAGCCGCTGTCGATGGCAGCGAGACGCTTCGAACGGCTGACACGGGCGGCGCGCCCACGCTGGTTGACACCACGGGCGTTCTTCGGGCCGATGAGGTGCGGACGGTTCCGGGACTCGATGAGTTGCCACGGCCCTGTGGCGCCGATGTAAGCCGTCGTCTCGGCCTGGCCCTTCTTGCCGACGTCGTAGCGCACGCCGAGCTTGTTGCCCTTGCTGGCACCCGACATCACCAGATCCGAACCGATGGCGACACCGAGATGCTCGAGCACCACCGTCTTGACCAACAGCGCCGACTGGTTCGCCGCCGCCCGCTGCATCTCGGGGATCGTGTTGGCGAGGCCATCGAGTTTCGCGACCAGCTCGAGCGCCGACTTCGACGTCCCCATCAGGCCAACACCTCGAGATTGAAGGTCAACGAGTAGAACTCGGAGTCACCGACGGTCACACCGGAGATCTCACCGACGCTCGCCACCTTGACGTCATCGACACGCCCGCCGAGCGTGCGGTTCGCATCGATCACCGCAACGATCGACCCGGCCTGAGCCGGATCGGCGTAGTCGTCGAGGATGTCCTGCTTCGTCTCATCCGCACGGTCGACGACGACGACCAACTGGATGCGCCACGACGAACAGCCATCCATCGTGTCGTCGTAGTTCGCGCCCGCCGACCGTAGGAAGATCGCCGGTGTCGTCGGAATGTTGTCGGGGACCCGCTGGTGGATCTGGAGGTCGGCGACGGTCTCGAACGCCTCGGCGATCCCGGCCTTGATCCCGGCGATGACCGACATCAGGCGATGCCGACACGCCGGTCGAAATCGGAGAGCAGCGCCGCGATGTCAGGATCGGGACGGGTCGACACACGAACCGGACCGAAGTCCGACACGCCCTCGGTGCCCGTCGGCGACGTCCGCCGGCGCCACAGTCGATGCGCCTCCATGAGCGTCGCCTGCTTCACGCCGTCGAGGATCGCCGTCCACCCGTAGGAGGCCGTTACGCGGGCGTAGGCGCCGTACCAGCACGTCCCCGGGTAGTTCGGCTCCAAGCAGGTGTAGGGGTGGCCTGTGCGTGGCTGTAGCGGCCCCAGATGCCAGTCAGCGGTCACCGTCGTCCACGTCGTGTAATCCGACGACCACTCGACGATCAGCCCGGTCGCCGTGGCGATGTCGTTGACCGGCAGGTACGTCGATCCGGGCCGGAAGCTGTAGACCTTCGCCGCCGCAGAACCGGCGACGACGAACTCGCGCCCGCACCAGCCGTTGACCTTGTCCGACGCCGCCGAGATCGCCCTCGTCAGATCGGCATCGGACGCGCTGACGCTGTCGGACAGCCCGATGAAGTCACGGAGATCCTGCAACGTCACGTGGGACATGAGCTACTTGGCAGCCTTCGCCGGAGCCTTCTTGGCCGGAGCGTGCGCCGGCTTCGGCTTGTCGGCCACCACCGAGAGCGGACCGCGCTCGAGTTCCCGAACCGACCCTTCCGGCACGGTGATCTCGTCGCCCGGCTGCACCAGCAGCTCGAGCTTCGCGACGCCGTTGGTGCCGTTGACGAGCCGAAGGTTCGGCCTGACCGGGTTGAGAGCCATCACGGCCTCCAGTTCTCGACGAGCTCGTAGGGAGAGCCCTCGTCTTGATGGTGCGGGAAGAACGGCCGGAAGCCATCGACGGCGAAGAACTCGCCGGCCTCGTGCTGTTCGCACAGCAGGAGTTGACCGAAGACCCATCGGGCGAACGAGCGCTCGTCGTCGAACGACGGCATTTCGAACATGTGCTGTGTTGTGCGCTCGCGGTCGACGTGATTCGAGTCGACCGTGGTGGCATAGACGCAGAGGAACCGGCAGAGCGGGCCGCCGATCTTGAACTTCCACCCAGGCTTGTAGGACAGGCGGCTTACGAGGAGTTCAGGTGAGATATCGGGCGCCCCTCGCTGAGTTGCATCCCTTGTGGGCTAGGGCCACGTTGCTCCATTGATGTGGCCCCCCTGCACTCACAGGGACGAGATGGTCGACGGATGGCGACATACGGTCGTTGCCGCCCTTACGGCGGACCCACTTGCCGCAGATGTGACAGCGCCATCCGTCTCGATCGCCCAGCGTAGACATTTGGATCACGTCGCCTGATCGCTCGGCAGTCCGTCGGGCGTGACGACCGGATCGTCTACTAGCGATCTGTGCACACTTTCGGGCGCAATAGACCCGGTTCGTCCTGATCAATCCTTCGAAGTTGGCACCACACTCGGCACACACGTACTGAGCACAACCAGATGGAGATGGCCGGGAGGCACGCACCCTTACTGCCCGACACCCGTCAGAGCAGAGCGCCACGCCGTTGAACTGTCTCGTCACTGTGGAGCAAACGACACAAGGAGCCATCGTCACTGGATGGCTGACCCACCGACGTGCGATCGCTGCGAGTCGGTAGCACTCAGGCCCGCAGTATCGCTGCGGCTTTCCGCCTCGCCTCATTTGGAACGGAGCGCCGCAACGAGCGCACATAGGATCGGTCACGCTGACCACCTCTTCGACAGGTTGGTTGGCACGAGGCCGAGGGTGTGCAACCACCCTCGGCCTCAACCATGCTACGCCAGACTAAGGTGTAACGTTGTATGCGATCGCGGTGTCCTCGTTGGTTGCCGCCGCTGCAATCGACTGAAAATCTTCCCGCATGAAACCTACAGCGACACGCTGGTAGGTCTCCCGGTAGATGCTGTCGTCCACCTGGATGTCAAGCGGTGTCCGCTGACCCATGGCCCACTCGTTGCGGTTCACGCACAGGTTGTAGGTCTTGGTGGCGGTGATGCCGTCGTTGACGCCCGAAGCGTTGAGGTCCTCACGGACGTGCTCGGACACGATGACCGGCACGCCGAACACCGAACCGACCTGGCCGTTGAGGATGACCGCCTGCGGACCCATCTTGTCGACGGTCAGCAGGTTGGTGTCGGCCAGCAACGAGTGCAGCGCCGACACGCCGATGATGAACGCCAGGTCGGCGGGGTTCGCGCCCCACTTGCCCATGGCCTTGCGGATCACGCCGAGGTTGAGCGCCGTGGTCGTGGTGGCCGTGGCGACGGTCTGGGCGAGAGCCTTCTTGCGGAGGCCGTCCCAGCTCGAGCTGGCATGGGTCGCGCCGACTGCCTGGGTGTCGGTGTCCTGGTGGGTGCCGTCGGTGTCACCGTCGAGGATCGCCTTCTCCTCGGCATCGACGAACGACTGCACGAGCTTGCGCTCGACGTAGGGCAGGATCGCCAGCGCCGAGTCGGCCTCGAGGCTCTTGGAGAACAGGACCCGGCCGCCGAGGATCTCGGCGTCGAAGGTCGCTGCGACGGTGCCGGCGGTGGACGCCGTGACCTTGGTGGCGGTGTCCGAGGTCGGCTCGGCGACACGGTACGCCGTGGCGTCCGCACCCTCGATCGGCCACTTCCACGGGTTCGTCGGCAGGTTGATCCGAGCGAACAGCGGAGCGACCTTGCCGGCGGCCCGGACCTTCTCGTGCAGCGATGCGCCGATGCCGGTCGGAATCCAGTCGACGCCCTCGGCCGAGGTGTCGGTGTCCATGGCACGCAGGATGTGGGTCCAACGGTCCTTGAACAGACGGTGCGACCGCGCCGCCTCGAACCCGGAAGCCGAGTCCTTCGCCTGACGGTCGATGAGCAGACCAAACATGATCATGTCGGTGACGGTCTGCTGGAAGTTGCGGACCACCTGACGGTGCTCGGGCAGGAACTCCGTCATGCGCGGGGCGTAGGCGCCGTTGCCGTCGGCGTTGCGGACAACGACCTGCTCCACGGCGTTGCGCGCCGTCGAATGCGGGTTGAAGTTGCCGGCCTTGCCGAAGTTGCCGGCGGCGACGGACTCATCGGTCGCCCACAGGAGCTCGTCGAGGGAGCGGTTCGCCATCGGCGGCACGTGGCCGAGGCTCACGTTCGGGACGTCGAAGGAACGCCGGCGGGAGTCGGCGAGATTGAAGCGCTCGGCGTCACCGGCGACCACCTCGGCGGCGGCGATGTCGATGTTGAGCTGGTCGTATTCGGCGACGAGCTCGTCGTGACGAGCTCGCTCGGCGTCGTCGAACTCGGAGCGAGACGCCTGCTTGGCGGTGTTGATGATGTCGTCGATCTCGTCGAGCACCTGAGTGCGTCGCTCGATCAACTCCTGGAGAGTCTTCATGGGTTAGGGCCTTTCGGGCGTGAGTGCGCGGCGGCGACGTGCCGCCTGCTCGGTTTCTGGGAGCTCGAAAGACGGGCCAGACGAGACAGGCTCGTCGTGGGTGTCCTCGATGGGTGGCGGGCCAGACGAGGTGCCAGCGGCGGGCTCGTCGTGGGTGCCGTTCGCTTCGCCAGCCTCGAGCAGCGCCGCGATGGCGGCACGTTGCTCGTCGGTCAACTCTGCGAGATCAAGCACGTCGGTCGACCTGACGGCCAACACTCGTGCGTCTTCGTATGCGGGGAGCGGCGTCGGGCCGTACTCGACAAGGCCGAGTTCGGTGCGTTCCACGACGCGAAGCCCTGATTTCTGGTCGATTCCACGCTGAACCGAGTCGAAGATCGGTCCACGGAAGCTGTATCCACGGATCATGTCCTCGGCGATGAGCTGGAGAACCTCGTCACCGTTCGGCGTCTTGGCGTAGCGGGTGACGGTCAGCAGACCCTTGCCGTCGGGGCGGATGTCGAGCGGGCGTCCGATCGGCGTCGAGAACCGCTCCGATGCGGTGCCGCCGATGTTCTTGGCGTGGTTGTAGAACACCTGCACCCTGTCGATGCCCGCAGCCAGGGTGCGGTTGAACGCCGAGCGGTTGATCTTCTCGATATAGGTGCCCTGGAAGTCCCTGATCGGCGTCTCGATGTCGAACGGTGTGGCGTAGGCGGTCACCGTGCGGCCGTCGCCACCTGAACGGATGGCGATGTCCTGGAGCTCCCATGAGCGTTCGTAGAGCACCCGTTCTGGCTGCGGTGTCGTCACGGCGTGCCTCCGGGGCTCGGGTCGGCCGGCGGATCGGCCGGCGGGTCAGTCGGCATCACCGACGGGTCGGCCACGGCGTCGGGTCCGACGGTGGCCATGTTCAGCGGACGTTGCAGGAACTCGGTCCCCTCGATGTACGGCAGACGCTCCCAGTGCCGGGGCTCCGCAGGCATCAGGAACCCGCCGGCAATACCGGCGGCGTAGGCGGCGTAACGGCCGGCAAGGTCGCCACGCATCAGGGCATCGAGGTTCAGCTCTTGGAAATTGCCCCGGACGTTCAGGTCCGGGTCTGACTTCAACCGGGACTCGATGCGGTTCACCCACGGCCGGATGCCGTCGCCGACGGCGTCGATCTCCTGCTGTTCGATGTTGGAGAACGTCGCCCGTTCGAGGTTGTAGAGCTTGTGTGGCGGAAGCCGAAGGATCTGGCTGACCTCGATCGTCCCGTACTTGCGGGACTCGAGGAGCTCGAGCTGTTCCGGGCTCAATGTCAGCGTCTTGATCTCGGCGCCGTTGCCGATGAGGCCGAGGCGGCCGACGTTCTGGAGTCCGCTGTAGAGCTCGTTCGCCGCCCGGCTCATGTCCTTGAGCTGATCGTCGGTCAGGGAGCCGGGGACCTGCATGTACGCCTTGAGGTTGAACCCCTCGCCGAAGTGCAGCGATGCGGACTGGTCGGCGGCGGCGAGCCGTCCGAGGGTCTCGGCGTGGTACGTGATCGGGTCGATGCCGACCACGCCGTTGTTCGACAGGCCGGGGATGTGGAGGATCTCCCGCGTCGAGAACGCGACGTCCTTGCGGTTGTCGATCTCGAACACCTTGAGCCCGGTCGGAGAGATCGTGACCTTGATCCGGTCGGGAAGGATCGGACGCAGCCCGACGACCTGGCCCATGTCGTTGCGGATCTTGAACGAGTAGGCGTTGCCACGGTGCAGCAACGCCATCATCCATCCCTCGACGAGCGCCTCCCATGACGTCTCGGCGTCAGGCTTCTGCACCCACGGGGGATTGGCTCGCTCCTTGCGCTCACCGCCGACCACGTCCTTGTATGTGTGGATCGGCAGGAACGCCACCGACTCCGACAGGTACTTGACGCCGGAGAACCACGCCGGCAACGTCAGCGCCTTCGTCGGCCCCATGGTCACGCCGGACTTGGTGCGTCCGCCGCCGTTCTGGGCGCCGAGGAGGTAACCGAACTCCTGCATCGTCACCGGATCGGCGGAGCGATCGAGCGTCTTCGTCGCACGCGATGCAACTCGGTCGATGAATCCCATCAGGGTTCACCGTGGCGGGCGGGCGACATGAGAGCCCGACCAGACGTGAACCCCTCGACAGTTCCGGCCCACAGCCAGACGAACATCACGAAGATCGCACCGACGACGAAGCCGAGCAGGTACAGCGGCGACGCGACGATCGTCAGGAGAACTCGGACCGGCCTGATGTCGGCCGCACGGGAGGCGATCTTGTCGACGTTCAAGACGAGCCTCCAACAACCATGAAGAACGGCGCCGGGGCCGTGGGTTCGGCGGGCAGCAACGCTCGGGCCAACGTCGCCGACGTCAGCGGTGAGATCGGCTCCGAGCGCTGCGCCCAAGCGAACGCATCGACGAGCGGGCGTTCGGTTGCGTCGAGAGCGGCGGCGTCGAGCGGAGCCTGCCCGTCGGCCGGATGTGACAATCGCCCCTCGACGACATCGGTGTAGAACCCGCCGCACGCCGCCTTGTACTCGCCGCCGTTGAACGGCCGCAGCAGATCGGCACTCAGACCGGCAGCGATGAACGCCTCGAGCACCGCAGCGATCTGCGCCGCCACCGGGCCCGCCGAGTTGTAGCCGACAGCCGGCGGGTTGATCTTGGCGACCCAGTCCACGAGCGCTGCCGGCAACCAGCCCACGCCCTTGTTGTGCACCACGGTCTGAACGAACGGGTCGGTGATCGTGCCGGCGCCCACCGAGATCGACGACCATTCGCCGTCACGGGTCACGTCGAAGGCGAGTGAGGTGGCTTTCGGCCAACGCTCGAGGATGTCGGCCTCTGTGAGATCAGACGCCCACTTGTCGGCCGGGATCTTGATGGGCTTGGCGTCGACGGTAAGCGGAAGTTCGCCGATGCCGGCCGCCTCTCGGGCGAACTCGGCGATCAGATCCTCGTCGCCACCGGACACCAACGAGCGGTACTCGTCATGGAGCGACTGCTCCTCAACGCCGGTGCCGTTCGATCGGATGACACCGAGCGACGGGTTCGCCTGATACCACGCGTCGACGTCGTCCATTGCCGTGCCGATCGGGTTGCCCCACTCGGCGTAGAACAGTCGGTCGTCGGGATCGTCGGCACGGCCTCGGTTGATGAGGCCGTGCAACACGTTGCTGTCGTGCTTCGGCGCCGACGAGGCGTAGGTGATCTGTGTGTTGCGCATCGCCCGGAGCGTCGGCATCAGCGCACCCATCGACTCCGCCGCGATCTTGAACGCCTCGTCAAACACGAGGCGCGATGCCGTCAGACCTCGACCCGAGTTCTTGCCACGTGCCCGGAACTTGAGCATCGCGCCGGAGCGCAGGTTGATGGCCTGCTCACCGTTCGTGAAGGTCGGCCGCTTGCACTTCTTCGACAGGTCAGGGCACCCGTCGATAACAGCGAGCATGAAGTTGAAGTGGTTGATCGCCGTCGGCAACTCGTGCGCCGAATGGATGACGAGCGGATCACCAAGGAGGAACAGGTAGAACAACTCGAGCGCACCGAGCACGCCGTTCTTGCCGGCCTGCCTGCCAGTGATGAGCACGTTCTCCTTGGCCGACCAGTTCCCATCCGGCCGCTCCGACAATGCGTGACCGAGCCACCATTCCTGCCAGTCATCGAGGATGATGCCGGCCGAAGCCGCGAGGTCAACCGCCTCGGGCCCGGCGCTTGACGCCACCGACGGCGGCAACTTCTGCCACCTTGGACGCTGCGCGCCGAGCCTCACGTCGTCGAGCAATGTCATCCGATGCCGACTCCTCCGTGGCGGGGTCTGGCCCGAGCTCGGCCAGTCGTGTGATCACGGCCTGGAGTCGAGCTGCAACAGGAGCGACAGCGCTGGGGTCCGCCATCTCCATGTGACGGGCCAGCGACCCGCGAAGCGCTCGCAATGCGCGCCGTTCGTCGTCCGACTCAACGTCCTCGACGAACGGCATCAGGCAGCCTCGATCCAGAACGGATGTATCTTTCGCTTCGCAGTGAGGTAGGCGTCGGACGCTGCGTCGGCAGTGGCGAAGAAGCCAAGACCCCGACTCTTGCCGTCGACCATGATGCGAGCCCGGTACCGACCGCTCCGGGGATCGAACGACACACCGATGCGGCCCGCAACGTTGTCAACTCGAGGTCGGGATCGGTTCTGCGAGTTCTCGGCAGACCCGGCAACCACTCGGAGATTGGAGATCCGATTATCGGTGAGGTCTTGGTTCTCGTGATCGACCTGACCGTCAGGCCATTCGCCGTGGACGTAGAGCCACGCCAGCCGGTTGGCGTATCGGGCGGTGCCATCGATGCAGATCTGGAGCCGACGACGATGGCCAGCATGGGTCCCAGCGGCACGACCAGACGAGCGCCACTGGAACACGCCCGTCGACTCGTCGTAGTCGATGACCTCTCGAAGCCGTGCCTGGGTCAGCGTATGATCCGTCTTCATCGGAACCTCCTGGGGGTTCTGATCTGACCCCCGACGGCGCCAACCGTGCGGGGGTCAACTCGTTCTCTCGACCCCCCTCATCCTTGGGGGGGCAACGGTTGGCGCCGCCGGGGGTCTGACCAGAACCCCAGGGAGGTTCCGATGAAGTCGGATCATACGCTCACCGCATCAACGCTTCGGGCGACGTCGTGACGCTTCGAGCCGAGGTCGCATCCGGCGACGAGCGCCGAGCGCTGGTCGCCATTCGGGACACTCTCGCCGAGTGCATGGCGCAGGCTGATCCGAATGTTGTCGCTCAGATTGCCGCCCGCCTCCAGTCGGTCGTGACCCGGATTGCCGAGCTCGGCGGAGATGTCGGGGAGGAGTCGCTAGCTGATGAGCTTGCTCGAAAGCGTGCGGATCGGCGCCCAGCGACCAAGGTGGATGAAGTCCCCGCCAGCCATCGCGTCAAGCGAGGGCGACGCAGCAGCTGACCTTGCGGCTTCGGCCGGGCTGATCCTCGACGATTGGCAATCGTGGTGGTTGCGGCATGCCTTGGCCGAAGACGCATCCGGCAGGTGGGCGGCACGAGAGGCGGTCCTGATCTGCGCCCGCCAGTCCGGCAAGAACGGGGCGCTGGCAGCGCTCGAGCTTCACGCTATGTTCGTGGTCGGCGAACCGCTCATCATCCACTCGGCACACGAAGTACCGACGGCGCTCAACCACTTCCAGTTCATGGTCGGGCTGATCGAGGGCACGCCCGCACTGCGTCGGAACCTCGCCACGAACGGCATCAGGTACAAGAACGGCAGTGAGTCGATCGAGCTGAAGAACGGCTCGACACTCCAGTTCCGGGCCAGGGGCAAGAACAGCGGCCGAGGGCTGACCGGCGGCCGCATCATCTTCGATGAGGCGTTCCAGATCCCGCCGTCGTCAATGGGCGCACTGGTGCCAGTGATGCGGGCGATGCCGAACCCGCAGATGATCTACGCATCGTCGGCACCGAAGGCCGACAGCGTCGTCCTTCACGCGCTGATCAAGCGTGGCCGCGCTGACGACCCCGACGACCGGCTGTTCTACGCCGAGTGGGGCAACGAGCCAGGCACAGCGATGGACGATGTCGACGCCTGGTACATCGCCAACCCGGCGATGGGCATTCGCATCACAGAGGAAGCTCTTCACGACGAGTATCGGACCTTGGTCGCCAGCGGCGACGAACCGCTCATCGCCGAGTTCAGCCGGGAGGCGGTCGGGATCGGTGAAGAGCCCATCACCGACGCCAAGCCGGCCAAGCTCCCCGCCGACAAGTGGGCAGCGACGTTGTCGCCGCCGGTCGAGCCGACCGAAGCGACGATGACGCTGGCGTTCGACGTGTCGAAGGACGGCGAGCACGCATCCATCGCATTCGGCATGGGCGATATCTCGTCGCCCTACGTGGTCAACATCGAACACCGCGAACATGTCGGGTGGCTCCCGGGCCGACTGGTGGAGCTCATCGAGCGATGGAAGCCGATCGCCGTCGGGTGCAACGGCGCCGGGCCGGCCGGCGCACAGGTCGGCCCCGTCCTCTCGGCGTTCCGCGACGCCGGCATCGACGCCAACCTCCTGCGCCAGTTGTCGGCACCTGAATACAAGCAGGCGTGCGGCGGGTTCTACACCGATGTCGTCGAGGGCCGGTTGAAGCGGCCCGACGGCCAGGGTCCCCTGGACCGTGCAGCGGCCGACGCCGCGGAGCGCCCGTTGGGCGACGCGTGGGCGTGGGATCTGCGGTCCGCAACCGTGCCGATCTCCCCGCTGGTCGCCTGCACCATCGCTCGGGCGTTGCTGCCCATCGAGGCGAAGGTCGTTGTCGATGTAGCCGCGAATGTCTGGTGAGAAAGGTGGTGGTCCAGTGCGTCGACTCGTCATCGCCGCACAGGCGGCCCTCATCCTTCTCGCCCTGGTCGCCTTTGCGACCCTCACGTCACCGGCCGTCGCCGTGATCGTCGGCGCCGTCGGCGCCGCGGTGCTGCTCGAGCTCTGGAGCGCCTGATGGGCCTGTTCCGCCCCGAGCGCCGCGACTACCACTCACACTCCTTCCTCGACCCGTCGGCGATCCCGAGCAACGGCGATTCATCCCCGCTGTCGCCAATCCTGGCCTCCGGTCAGGGTGCGATGCGGCACTGGGCGGTCTGGGCGTGCGCCCGGGTCGTGTCCGACGCCGTTTCGACGCTCCCCGTCGACCTTCTGCAGGGTTCCGGCGCCGCTGCGACACCGGTCGACCCGCTCCCGACGATCCTTCAGCGGCCCTCCACGTACGTCGATCGGGTCGATTGGCTGTCCCAGGTCATGGTGGGGCTGTTGACCACCGGCAACATCTACGGGCTCATTACGTCCCGTGACCGCAACGAGTATCCGACGCAGATCAACCTTGTCGCCCCCGGCACCATCACCGCCGAGATCGACACCGACACGGGCCGCAAGGTCTACAAGGGCCGCAACGGCAAGCGACTCTCCGACGAGCAGGTGTGGCACCGCACTGGCCTGGTGTGGCCCGGCGATGTCGTCGGCCTCGACCCGGTGACGTACTTCGTGCGGACCATCACGCTCGGCATGGAAGCCGAACGCTACGGCGCCGACTACTTCCAGCAGGGCGCACATCCGACCGCCGTCCTGTCGACGGACCACGAGATCACCGAGCCCCAGGCGAAGGCGATCAAGGATCGGATCAACAAGGCCGTCGCGAACCGCAACATCGCCGTGCTCGGCGCCGGCCTGAAGCTGGAGCCGTGGCAGGGCACACCGAGTACCGCTCAGCTCGACGAGACGATCCGCACAAACGCCGCGATGGTGTGCGCGATCTATGGCGTCCCACCGGAGAAGATTGGCGTGTCGCTTGGTGGCAGCTCGGTCACGTACGCCAACCGGGAGCAGAAGGCCCAGGACTTCCTGAACGACGCGGTGAACCCGTGGCTGGTCCGCCTGGAGTCGTCGATGACCGACTGGTTCCCGCGAGGGAAGTTCGTCAAGTTCAACACCGGCGGGTTCCTCAAGTCGGACCTCAAGACCCGGTTCGACTCCTACGCCATCGCCACCGGCGGCCAGCCGTGGATGAAGCCGTCCGAGGCACGGGCGTTCGAGAACTGGCAGCCGATCCCCGGCATCGACGACGTGCCGACACCACCGGCCGCACCCCCCAGTGGAGGTCCCAATGACGACAGCAACAGCGAAGGGTGACCGCCTGCTCGGGGCACCCGAGCGGCGAGCCTTCAAGTGTGAGCAGTTCGAGCTCCGCGCCACCAGCGACGCCACCGTCACCCTCACCGGGTACGCGTCGGTGTTCGACAAGGGCTACGAGATGTACGGCGGCCCCGAGCGTGGCGGCTGGATCGAGATCGTCGACCGTCAGGCGTTCACCGAGACGCTGAAGCGCAAGCCCGACCTGCACCTCCTCATCAACCACGAGGGTATGCCGCTCGCCCGGACCAAGTCCGGCACCCTGCAGCTCTCCGCTGACTCCGTCGGCCTCAAGGTCGACGCCGAACTCGACCGCTCCGACCCGGACGTCCAGCGCCTCGAGGTGAAGATGGGCCGCGGGGACATGGACGAGATGTCGTTTGCGTTCCGCACCATCCGCCATGAGTGGAACGACGACGAGTCCGAGCGCCGCCTGCTCGAGCTGAACCTCGACAAGGGCGACGTGTCCGTCGTGAACTTCGGCGCCTCCCCGCACACCTCTGCCGGTGTGCGCTCCGCTCTCGCTGCGATCGCCGAGGGTGACCTCGCCGAACTTCGCAGCATCGACCCCGCCGACATCGCGTCGGCGCACAAGATCCTCGGTCAGCTCCTCACCGGCGAACCCGCCGACGAGCGATCCGAGACCAAGCAGGGGATGTCCGTCGCTCAGGCGCGGCGTCTCCTGCAGCTCACCGCCTAACAGGCCGGAGCACCCCTCCCGGGCCGCGTCACCCCTTGCGGGGCCGGCGCACCCATCGAACGGGGCCGCGTCCACCAACGCAGGCACAACCCCCATTCATCGGCGCGTCACCCCCGGTTCGACGCGCCCCGGAACCCCAGGAGGGTCCGAAATGTCCACCGCATCCGAGATGCTGACGCGTCTCATCGCCAAGCAGAACGAGGCCGAAGAGGCCCGTGCTGACCTCGACTCGAAGCGTGCCGCCATCGTGCA
>OFRO01000039.1_pt1 | contig 41638 bp, 45 predicted proteins | sample 1543091 | NCBI WGS metagenome assembly OFRO01 (sample SAMN07774217, study PRJEB24372) | wastewater metagenome | isolation source: Exp Tend NO 10WW | collected 2016-02
GGAGGTATTCCAGAACGGTATGGGGTATAACAACATATTATATATATCGACCGTTCTCGGGCATATACAGCAATCCCAAAGACTCAACGATGACGAGTATTTTGCCCTTCTTATCGAAGAGCCTGAGGCTCATCTTCATCCTCAGCTCGAGGACAGCCTGTTTAATTATATGTGTAGCCTGGGTATGGGCTCTGGAGCTCAAATTATAACCACGACCCATTCGCCAATAATTGCGAGCCAATGCGATTTAGACAGCGTTAATATAATGTCGACAAGCCCATTTACAACGGCAGTGTCTATTGGCTCTTTGGGACTAAGCGATGAAACTAAGATGAAGCTCGCTCGCTTTCTTGATGTTACCAAGTCGCAAATGCTTTTTGCAAAGGCTATATTGCTTGTCGAAGGTATCTCTGAAGCATTACTTATGCCGTTTATGGCAAATTGTTACTATAGCACCGACCACGCGCTTACGAAGAAAGGTGTTGAGGTTGTTAATATTAACGGATTATCATTCGCAACCTTCGCCACTCTTTTCAACCAAGAGAACTGCCTACCTATCCGGACAGCTATTCTTTCCGATAAAGACGATTTTGAGGATGAAGAGGGTGTATATCACGAGATGTCCGCTACGGCGCAAAGCATTGCTTCAGTAGAAGGTGGATATCTTAAATCATGTATCTCACATGATACGACCTTTGAGATTGACCTCTGGAATGCAGGAAATAACGAAATCATGAAGAAGGTTTATGAAGATCTGCATCCGCGTACTACTATCGATAGCGGCGAGAAACTCGTAGAAAAGCTTACAAGCAACCAGGATAAAGCGCTTTTCGCTCAAGAACTTGCTTATCGACTCGAAAAGGATGACATTAAATTGACGCCACCCGAATATATCATCGATGCGTTTAATTGGATTGCTCCTGAAGCCGAGGACGAAGAACTGATTGGCGTCGAGGATGGAAGTGAAGCCCACGAAGTTACAGTCTGACATTATCTATGGAGCTAAAGGACACTTCCTTGTCAGGGCATGCCCGGGGAGCGGCAAGACATTCACTATTGCTTCGCGTATTCTTCATGACTTGAAGACGTGGCCATTTCAGAAAAGAGGAATTGCCGCCCTCTCATTCACTAATGCTGCGAAGGAGGAGCTGGAGTCGCAGCTTCTTGTGTTGGACAATATGAAACCAGTGAGATACCCTCATCTAATATCAACAATAGATAGTTTTATAAATACACATATTTTCTTACCGTTTGCAAAGCTTGTCATTGAATTCGAGGGTGATGCGGAGATGATTGGTGAGCCGTTTGGGGAATTTCTCCCACCCAACTACTACCAGCGAATTTCGGTATTTGTAAGATACTCGATTGGTACCGGTCCTACAATTGATCACTACAGAGGCTTGAGGGCTAATCTCAGACCAAATGTTCTGAAGGCCAAAGCCACCCTAATTTCTAAAGGCCTATTTACGCAGGCTGATGCAAATTACTACGCATTGGAGATCTTAAAAAAATATCCAAAGATTGCCCGAAGCATAGCGTATCGTTTCCCTACTATATTGGTGGATGAAGCTCAAGACTCTACCGATATACAGTGGGAAATATTAAAGCAACTCGCTAATCAACCGCATGTAGTGAACTTTGGAATAATTGGAGATCCAGATCAGGCGATATATGAATGGAATGGTGCTAAACCAGGGATCTTTGTTGCGCACGAGGAGGAACTGAAAAAAGTACCTACGCAAGTCTACTACCTTACAGAGTCTAGGCGTAGTAGCGATACGATATGTACCTTCTATAAGCCGTTATCGACACTTCAGAATGTACCTGTTTCGATACACCCTGATCTAAAAACTCATACAGATGTACCGGAAATATGGTCCTATGATGAAACAGATATACAGGGGCTAATCAATCAGATAAATGAGTTTAGGGAGCAAGATCTTACCGACGATATATCATTTGTGCTTTGCCGGGAACGCAGTCTCATACAAAAGATGAGTATTGTAAATGGCGACCTAACATATGATCTATATCCATGGGGAGAAAGTTCACACAAAGCATCCTACGCATTATTGAAAGCAAGATATCTTTATGACAAACACTATTATCGTGATGCTCATAAGGAGGCTGAAATTGCATTGCACATGCTTCATGGTACTCGCATAAGGGATCAGACTTTTGAAAATAGAAACGAATGGAAGGAGTGGCACGGTCAAGTTGATGAACTAATAAGAGCCTTACCCTCTACGGATGGTTCGACCCTTGGAGAGTGGTCTACTCTTGCAAATCAGAGTATGAAGGAGCTGGGTCTAGAAATAGAATTCAAACCAAGGCAGAGGAGTTCAAAAGCCGACTACCCCTCATTGCTGATTACTGTATTCTTTCCCGATAGCGAAGCAGAGACCTTAGGTGTGCAGACGGTACATGCAGTAAAAGGACAAACCGCAGATCGTGTCATGTTAATACTACCAAGCGCGAAGGCAAAAAAATTGGTCAAATACTATAAGGGAGAGAAAGCGTTAGACGAAGAGGCGCGCATTCAATATGTAGCTATAACACGCGCACGCCGTAAGGTGGTCATATGTGTTCCCCATGATACATACGACTCGGTCAACGAGACGCTTCTAGGTCCGCAAGGTGCCTAGCTGCATCAGTTTCATCAAACTTATGTTATAATAAGCTTACAATTTAACTATCCGACAGGAGTAAACATGGGAAAAAGACAAGCAGACAGGCTAAAAGACGTTGTCACAGAACTTATCAATGCAGTATCAGGAAAAGACTATAGTGGCGATATCGCGGAAGATTATCCTCGCGAATGGACCAAGATCCTGCGAATTACAGGCCTCCACCCTGATAACAATAAGCCTTCAGACGCAGAACTATTCAAAGACAATACTTTCACTCCTTTGCTGAATGTCACAGAATTATCAGATGCCGTGATCAACTCATTTGTAATAGTTGAGTCGGCGATAGATAAAGAGCTGATCCCGTTGAAAGTAACGTCGTTTGATAACGACAAACAGATCGTTACGGGCATATTACCAGACAGTGGATATAGCATGGGGTTTAGCTATCGATCAATTCGTGGACGTAAGAGCTAATTCTTCTGTACGTGTAAGTCTCTAGCAGCACTTAGTAAGGTCTTGCATTCAAATATTCTTGGTATGGGACGGCGAGAATATCTTTCCAGCGTTCAATCTCATCCCTTATTTCGTTGAAACTTTTTTGGATCTGCTGCACCAATATGGAAATCCTAGCTAGTCTAGGATTTTTATATTGGTTTTGAGCTTATGACTCTAACTCCTGGCCGACCCGAAAACTATAGCCAGGAGTTTTGACGCTTGTGCGCAGCCGAATGGCTGAGCCAAGGGTCTAGAGTCTCCTAATCCGCACCAACCATAAGCACTATGTAAGGAGACCCGAGGGTCTCTTTTTGATACTTGAGGATATGAGACTATTATATGTTTATAGACGAAGGAGTATCATGCGAAAAATTATAGTTCAAGAATTTGTAACAATTGATGGAGTTATGCAAGCACCTGGCGGTCCGGAGGAAGACCCGACAGCTGAATTCGAATTCGGAGGCTGGCAAGCTCCATTTATGGGCGACGATGCAGCGGAACTGATAACTGGTCCAGCACTCGAGGCTGATGTTGAATTTTTGCTAGGGGGATACACATTCGAGCTGTGGTCCGAGTATTGGCCCAAGCATGGTGAAATTTGGCCATTCATAAATGACAATATGAAGTATGTTTTGTCGTCTACCAAGACCGAAACAACCTGGCAAAATACCACGTTCCTGCGTAGCATTGAAGACATTACGAAGTTGAAGAACGCAGATGGTCCTGACCTCCACGTGTGGGGTAGCAGTAAGTTGGTGCAATTACTTCTTGCACACGATCTTGTAGACGACCTCTGTCTCATGACCTATCCAATTATTCTTGGTCAAGGGAAAAAACTTTTTAGTGATGGTGCAGTACCCAGAACATTCCATCTCATCGAAAGTCATATAGGTAATAAAGGCGTAGTTGTGGCTCGTTACGCACGTGCGGGAGCAATTGAAACAGGTAATGTCGGCGAATAATATCAGTAAATCACTTTGTCTTCAGGTAAGTTCCTAGCTGTGATAGTTGGAACATCTAGCAACTGACCATTCATTAGGGCGTCAAAAAGTTTAAGTAAATTCTGTAGCTCCGCACCAATGAAAATGCCTCGGTTTATCCGAGGTCTTTTCATTGGTATGTGATTAAGTTCTAACTCCTGGCCTCGGCAAGAGAACAACAGCCAGGAGCAACTACCTGTAAGAATTAACACCTCTCAGGGGTGAACCTTATATTCATAATACCGGCTGCAAGGTATATACGCTTCGTATGGGATGCTGGTGCTCGAAACGAAATCGGACCAACAATGATCAGCATCAAAAACATAGTACCAATCAGGTTTGAGATATGTAGGGTTAACCAAGGCGCATGTAGGTAGTCCGTTATGCCAAACATGTACAACACGCCGATCACTATGGCTAGCTCCAAGAACACATAATAAGTTTTATTTTGATCTGTATATTGATTCATACGTATCAAAGCGTTTGCTATAGTCATCGTAGATAAAAGTATATATCACTCGGAAGCCGACACTTATGTTAAAAGCGTATAGTATATTCTAGATTTCGTGTACTGTGAGCTTTTGCGGTACATTATACTTATTATCAAAATTCGTATAAATTACTTCTTGCCAGGGTCTGACCCTTAAATTGTGTCCATTTTTCTTTATAGTAGGTATATACTAGTCAGGCGTTATAATAAAATACGTTATAATATGACCATTAACTCAAGAGGAGATAGATATGGCAACAGGATACTGCGTTAAGTGTAAGGAAAAAGGCGTTGAATTGTCAGCACCAGAGATAGTTCAAACTAAAAAAGGTGGGTTCATGGCCAAAGGGAAGCACGAGAAATGCGGAACTACTGTCTGTGCAATGATGTCCAAGGAAACGGCTGAAAAAGCAGTAGAAGAAGGCGCGAAAAAAGCTTACTAAATGATGTCGCAGAGGTAACGGTTCAACTTCGTTGCTTGAAACGCACCATTGAAAATACCTCGGTTGATCCGGGGTATTTTTTGTTTGCTAAAATAGAGATGAAACCAATTCTTATCAAGGGGAATAATCTCGATGGCAACTATCAATCCTTATATCAACTTCAACGGAAACGCCGAAGAAGCCTTTAATTTTTACAAATCTGTATTTGGCGGAGAGTTCGCTAGCGTCGTACGCTTCAAAGATTTAGAAAGCCCTGAGTTCCCAGTACCAGAAGACGAGGCACATAAAATCATGCGTATTGTTTTGCCAATCGGCGGAAATACGTTGATAGCCAATGACGTACCTAAAAGCATGGGGCCGGTCAATGAAAACGAAAACCGGTCGAAAATATCGGTCGACGCAGAAAGTCGCGTGGAAGCTGACAAGATATTCGCTGGACTGACCGTAGGCGGAACCCTCGAAATGCCTATGACTGACAGCCCATGGGGGACGTATTTTGGGATGTTTAGAGACAAGTACGGCATCGAGTGGACGGTAGAATGCGACTCAGGCAGAGATATGCAAGGGGAATAAATTTATTAACAAAACGCCCTTGTTTTGGAGATGTTGGGCACATCTGCGTAAGATCATTTAGTTGCAAAAAACAGGAAAAAGTGATATATTATCACTGTCAGATCGTCTGGCAAAAACTAGGAAGGAAGTCGCATGAAGACTTCTCGTAGAACCCTTGCAGCCACTGCAATCGCGCTTGCAAGCATCTTCGCCGGCGCAACCGGCTCGTCCGCCCAGGCTGCACCGATGGCCGTGCCGGTCGTTCCGATGTCAGCGCCCGTTTACAAAGCAAAGCCGGGCAAGAACATCTCGGTGAAGCTGACCAACAAGAAGTACTGCTCGCTCAGTGGCACTACCGTCAGCGTCAAGGTGAAGACCACCGTGGCCAAGGGAACCACGCTCTGTGCCGGCCGCATGACGGCCCACAACTACATCGGCACTGATTGGGGGTGGGTTTACGCAGACTTCACCATGAAGAAGGGCGGCAAGAGGAGCATCGACTACCACCTCCGGTTGTCGCCGAAGGTTGTCGTCGGCGGTGCCACCCATTACACCATCTACGTCGACCCGTGGGCGATCGGCTACATGGTCGGAGAAGAACTGGTGGACTCCGACATCGCCAGCAGAGGTTGGTTCAACAATGTGAAGAACACCAAGCTGAACTTGTTCACTAACTTTGCGGAGGTGGTGTGCGACAATGGCAGCGGTAGCTGCCGTAGGGAAGGATTCTACATCCGGCGCCTCCCGGTTTCCGTCAAGTTCGTCTGACGATACGACGTCTGGCGGCGGGGTCACCCCGCTGCCAGACTGACCACTTTTTCTTGTATAACTCCTGCATTTGTCATACATGCGAGGATGATGTCCGAAGGCTACTAAGTCTTATTATTTTCAAGCTTATGTTCGGTTTTTCTTCGTTAGGCCTTTTTCCAAAACCTACCCCCTCAGCTAAACTATTCCTAAAAGGCATCTCAAACAAACATTATGGTTGCGCACGAAAACAACAGAAACGCTTCAAGATATGCCGCTGGGTGGAGATGCTGTGTGGGACAGACGCTTCGCCTTGCCTAGACGAAAACCCCCGCCAAGAGTGACGTCACCTATGAAGTGATCTTGGTAGATGCTTCCGAGTCGCCTGTTCAGTGCCCAAAAAGAAAAGACGCGGTTGATACAATACAGTAACGTGCGCGTCTTATTCTGGGTTCAATAGTAGCAAAATACTCATAGAATGTCAATGATTTTTTGTGTCTTGGTAATGATTTTGAGCCGCTTGATATTGTGCGCCCCTGTTCGTATATAATACTTGGTTCTCGCGATTGCTCGCGGATTGTGCATTTTGCTTCTCGCTAAATCTATCACGATATTTTCTGATTGTTTGCGTGCAGTACGCAAATTGTTTTCTATCGTTTTCTTGGCATCGCCCTTTGGGCTTTTGATTTCCCATTTTGTGCCATTTATGTCTATATCTGGCGTCTTTTTAGTTTTGGGGCGCAAAAAAGTAACATCGGTTTTGAAGTGGTACGCTAAAATAAGTGCAGCAGATAGCTCGTGGTCTTTCGGCAAGTCGGCAAGGTCGGTTTTAATGATTACTTCGTATTTTCGTTTCATTATTGCTCTTATTTTATCATTTTATACCTGAGCACAGGTTGTGAGTGCGGTGTGGCGACTCTGTCACCCGATCGAAGTCCCCGCCCGACTACTTTCGTAGTAGCCCACACCATCTTGCAAAATATATGACCCCCGTTGATGCGTAGCGGGAGGGTGCCCAGGACGCAATTGGTTGACGGTCATATTCAACAGCCGACCTGATATACTGAAACTATGCAAAAAATAGCCACACGAGTATTTATTTACGCCTCAATAGCTTTTGGTGTCTTAGGGATTTTGATGATTTTGACGAGTTCAGAAGATGATACAAATATCTCTGAATTGAATAGACTACTGACGAAGCTTCTGATGATCACCGTCTTTGTCATACTGCCGTCATTTGCGCTGAGCGTTGCGAGTAAGTATCTCAACGGCAAGTCGTAGTGAATGCACTACGTATCGAGTAGTGCTTTAATGCCGCTGGTGAACGCTTTCCCGACTATACCGTTTAGTGCCGATGTGAATTTATCTGGTTCGGAAACAAGTGCTTTTTCTAGCTCATCGATAGACAACATTACAAAGCCATCTCCATCGCCTTCTTCTACTTTGAGATCGGTAAAATTCCCCTCGAATTTGTAAGCAAATAGTCCTCGCATCGCATTGGTGATGTAATCTCTCTGAGTATGATCAACTCTGATAACGCCTAGACTTTTCAGATCACTTGCTTCAATTTGCACGCCAGTTTCTTCCAAGGTTTCTCGAATAGCAGCAGCAAGATAATCTTGTCCGCTGCCGACGTGGCCGCTGACGGTGGTTGTCAATTTTCCGGGATTGTTTTTCTTGGTGAGACTTCTTTTTTGGAGAATGATCTCTCTGTTTGCGGTATAAAAACATACGTACACGAGCCGAAAGATCAGGCCAGTACGATGTACCTCGTCGCGCTCAGCTTGGCCGATTACCTCATCACGGTCATTGATGATATCTAACATCTCACTCATGTGGTGAGTATATCAGACTTAGCCCTCTGTTATGATATAGCTATGAAACAAGCAGCAATTACGCCCAATGCACCAGATGCGCCATTTCTCTCACAAGCCATAATCAGTAACGGCACGGTCTACGTCTCCGGACAAATACACGCCACTGCAGACGGATCTATCGTTGAGGGGACGGTAAAAGAAAAAATGCACCAAATAATGCAAAACATCGTCGAGATATTGCGAGCTGCAAATGCGACTATCAACGATGTCGTGAAAGTAGTGGTATACGTGACCGATATGGCGCAGATGCTTGAACTCAATGAAACATATACTAGCTATTTCACCGAGCCGTTTCCCGTTCGTGAGGCGGTGTGCGTCCAGGCTCTGCCTCTCGGCGCAACGATTGAAATAAGTGTGGTGGCCGTACGCAATGATTAGTTACAAAGTAGTGGTAACGGTACCAGAAAACGAAGCTGATAGACTTCGTGAAGTAATTGGTAATGCCGGAGGCGGCAAAGCTGGCAACTATACACATTGCAGTTTTTCGGTAAAAGGTACGGGGCGTTTTTTGCCTGTGGACGGCGCTCATCCGGCAATAGGGCAAGTCGGTCAGCCTGAAGAAGTTGTTGAAGAACGAATTGAAGTTACCTGTGATAGCGAGAATGTCAAAGCAGTCGTTGCTGCAATTCGTGAAGCGCATTCATACGAAGAACCTGCTATCGATGTTTACGAGCTGAAAGATTTATAGACTATGAAGACAAGATCAGGTAAGCAGCTTTTCTCAGCTCCATAGCAAAAGGCCACGCAGTTGTGCGGTGGCCTTTTGAAGATTTATGCAGTCTAAACGCTACGGTGCGAAGACGACGTCGACCCAGTAGTTATTGTTGTTGAATGATTGGTCAGGGAAGCCGCCACCGTATTTGAACACGCCGCCGCCAGCGAGAGCGGTCAGGGAGCTGTTCGTGAAAGCTGCGCTGAGGTTGCCGGTCGTGTAGCTATAGTGTCCTGCGGTCGAGCGATATGACGCAACGTAGGTGGTGCCGCTCGTGATAGCGATCGGCGTCGGGAAGGTGGCCGTTTGCCAGCCGCTGGCGGTCTCGCTTGTTGTCGTGGCCGTGCCGAGACTCGTGCCTGTCGCGCTCCATAGAGTGACGGTGCGTGACGTGACAGTGTCGTTTGGTGATTTGTAGAACGTGATCTTCGTGATCGCGCCCGCTTGGCTGCTCTGGAATCTCAGGCCAAGCTCTAGGTCACTGTCTATCGCAGCGTTCACGGTCTGCGTGGCTGGTGCCCAGAGCGAGAGGACGTTTTCGCCTGTCGTGAAATTGCTGGCGTAGGTACTAGTGAGCGCAACGCCGTTTGCGTCTTTGACGCCCGTCGAAATGCTGACTGTGTAGGTGGTTGTCGCGCCGAGGGCAGCTGTCGGATCAATGGTGATCTTGTTGGTAGCGGGGATATACGTCACGGTCGCGGCGACTGGCGTGGTTCCGTCGAGCAGGCTGACATTGCTAGTATTGACTGTCGATGGGTCAAGCGGTTCGCTGAAGGTCACGTCAACGCTACTGGCGACATTGACGCCAGTTGCATCTGCTGCGGGAGTGGCGCTCGTTACTGTCGGCGCGGTCGTGTCCTGGCCGTAGGCGACGCTATAGGTGCCCGAAGTTGCCGTAAAGACTGCGTAGGCGACGCCTTTCATGGTTTCGGTCGTGAAGCTCAGTGGCGAGCCGTCTTTGGTGATAGTCAGTACGGTGCCGTTTTTGCTACTCAGTGGCAACAAGACTCGTCCCATCTGGCGCAGCTTGGCGTCGATAGTCGACGTAAAGGTAAAGATGTTGCCGCTCCAACTCGAGTCAGAGAAGTATGAGTCGTTGCGCCCATCGTTCCAGTCGAGCAGTTGCTGTGCAGAGACCAGTGGGACACCACGAGTTTTTGCAGACTGAACCAGTTGGCGATCGAACGAGTCACTGTAGTCATAGTGGGTGCCAAGCACGCCATAATATCCCTCGACGCCATTTGCCCGGTCGAGCATCGTGTCGATATTTTGCGGGAAGCTCTGGCCGCTCTCGTTGACGAGGTGTGACGGCACCTGGTAGGTGTCGACGAGCGATCCGTCGGTGTCGGCAAAGCGCATGCTCATGCCGCTGCCGGTCATGAATCCAGGACGGTTTGCTACCCAGCTCCCTGGCCAGTAATAGTAGTTCAGGTCGATTCGCAGACCCTTTTGGGCTTCGAGTTTGGCGGCGCTCACGTAGTCACTCCACGCAATACAGTGGATGCGATTGGCGTGCTGGGCTGGCAGGCTGGTGTATTTTGCCTGAAAAGCCGTGAGGTCAGTGTTGGTCGCGTCGGCGAGTGAGATCGGTGTCCAGTTGTTACAGCCAGTGCTCATGTGGACACCGAAATCAAAGCCTTGGTTGTAGTAGGCGAGTGCTTGGGCGTTGCTCAGCTGCGTGTCGGTGTAGATCAGCGACGTCGAGCGGATACATTCCCAGTCAGCAACCGAACAGCCAGGTGCGCTCTGCGCGAGCTGGTAGTCGAGTGCGCCGATGGTGTTGGTGCCGCTCGCATGGTCGTCGGCGGCTAACACGACAACCGCTTTTTTGTTGTACGGGAAATATGACAGCTTCGGTAGTGGTTTGCGGTCTTTGTTGACCTCAGTGATGATGTTGGCCAGCAAACGCTGCTGCTCGTCGGCCTGTGGGATGGCGACTTTGTTGAGATCGACGTAGTCAGGCTGTACGTCACCGGTCTTGTTGCCGTAAAACAAATCGTTCGGGCGGATCACACCGTTGCCGTCGCGATCGTCGCCTGACCACGAGGGATTTCCCTGATGCGTATAGATAACAGAACGCGCCAGATCGTAGGTAAAGGCAACTGCTTGGCCGCCATTCGACCCAACTGATCGGATCGTCACAGCGGGGTTGGTCGTCGCAGTTGACGAGTTGCTATACAGTGTTGCCACCGTGCTGGTGCCGGCGTTGGCTGTGTAAGTATCGGCTGCTCCATGGTATTGGATCGTCTGATCGGTGATGCCTAAGCCAGGCGTACTCGCTGTGTTAACTTTCAGGTAGGCGTCGGCGAGGGTATTGGTCTGATCAGTCAGACCCAGGAGGCCCGCCAGTTTCTTGTCCGGATGCATCGCGATCAAATTGCCGCCGGCATTGACCCAATTCGTTAGCACCGTAACCTGACCAGTCGTCAGTGTCATGTCGCCGAGGATGACGACATCGTAACTGGCGAGCAGCGTGCTGTTCACGCCGCCGAGCTCAACTGTCTTGAATGAATTGATACCTTCCGCGCGCAGGATCTCACTGTAGTAGCCGCTCAATGGCTGGCCTGTCTTCGCGATGATCAATACCGGACCATCGTGACCTTGTGTCAGCGGGTCGACTGAGCCTCCGGCCGCGGTCGGGGTGCTAAATGACCACACATAGTTGCTGGCAAGTGAGTTACCTGCCTGGTCTTTTGCGGCCGTCGTGATGGTGGCGGTGTAGGCGGTGTTTTGCTCGAGCTCGCTGGTAGGAGTGAGCGTCACTTTGTTTTGAGCCGTGTCATAGGAGACTACTGCAGCAACAGTTGTGCCGGCAGAGTCTTTCAGTGTGACGGAGCTAGTATTGATCGTGCTGGCCGTCATCGCTTCGCTAAATGTGGCCGTGACGGTGGCTGTTGTCAGGACATTTGTTGCACCACTCGCAGGCGTGACAGTCGTCACGGTTGGTGCTGTTGTGTCTGCAGCTGGCGTGCTCGTCACGACGTCGACCCAATAATTTGTTGACCCGTAGGTGCTGTTTGGAAACGCCGAGGTTGCGCCATAGCGATAGACGCCGTTGCCGCCATCGGTACCGTTTTGGAGTGCGGTGAGATTGACATTGGTGCGAGCGGTTGAAAAGTAATTGCTGTCTGCCGCGTAGCGACCATTTGGTGCGAAATACGAGACGATATAGGTCGTATTTGCGGTCAGATTGACTGCGGTCGGGAAGGTCGCGGTTTGCCAGCCGGTCGCTGTCTCGCCGGTGAAGGTGACAGTGGCCAGACGCGTACCGGTGCTATTCCAGAGTGAGCCGCTATGGGTGCCGGTATTGCCGGTGCCTTTGTAGAATTTCACGCCAGTTACCGTCGTGGGAACTGACGAGCGGAATTTGACGCCAAGCTCCACGGCGGCATTGTCATTTTCACTTGTGACTGTCGGCGTCATCGTGTTCGGCCAAATGCTGGTCGCTGTGGCGGGAGCTTGGTTGGTCACTGTGACACTGACGCTCGCGCTGGTGGTTGTATTGCCAGAGCTGTCGGTTGCGACGGCCGTGAGAGTATGCGCACCGTTCGTGACCGTGGTCGTGTCCCAGCTGACGCTATATGGGCTGGTCGTGTCGGCCGTCCCAATGTTCGTGCCGTCGACTTTGAACTGTACGCTGCTGACCGCGACATTGTCGCTGGCCGTTGCCGAAACAGTCGTCGAGCTAGAGAGTGAAGCGCCGCCCGTGGGTGCGCTGATACTGACAGATGGAGCGGTGCTATCGGTCGTGCCAGTGATAACGTCGACCCAATAGTTGCTAGAATTGTATGAACTATTTGGGAATGCCGACGTCGCTCCATAGCGATAGACACCGTTGCCGCCATCGGTACCGTTTTGAAGCGCCGTCAAGCTGCCGTTTGTAGCCGCGCTGTTCGCAAAATAGCCTTCGTCGACCGAATAATGCCCGTTGGGAGCGAAATAAGACACAACGTAGGTCGTGTTGGCGGCAATGGCGACGGGCGAAGCAAACGTAGCCGTCTGCCATCCGGTCGCCGTCTCGCCGGTGAAGGTAACAGTGGCGAGGCGTGTGCCAGTACTGTTCCAAAGCGAGCCAGTGTGCGTGCCGGTATTGCCGCTACCTTTGTAAAATTTCACACCCGTGATAGTCGTCGCAACTGACGAGCGGAACTTGGTTCCGACTTCGATCGCGGTATTGTCAGAGTCACTCGCGACTGCTGGCGTGACGCTATTTGCCCAGATACTTAGGGCGTGCGCTTGCTGGCTCCATATGCCAACAATAATCGCCGTGAGCAATGCGATAATCGCAACTATCGGCAATAGGCGCGCCCTAAAAAATGCTTTTGTTATTCTCACTATATCCCCCTGCTTACTTATTACTCTTATTGTACCTTATACACGCTGAGAACCTAATTCCAAATCTCACTGCTATAGCCTATAAAACTTGATAAGATGTATGTATGGCAGAGATCAAAACCAAGGTCACGGACGCAAGCGTCGAAGATTTCATAAGTAGCGTCGAGAATGAGCGCCGCCGCCAGGATGGCTTCACGCTTCTCGACATGTATAAGCGTGTCACCGGACTCGAGCCCAAGATGTGGGGGCCGAGCATGATCGGCTTTGGTATGTACCACTACAAATCCGAGCGCAGTTCGCAAGAAGGCGACTGGCCGCTGGCCGCCTTTTCACCGCGCAAGCAAAACCTGACGCTCTACGTCTATCCTCGGAAATTCCCGGAGCTGCTGAAAGATCTGGGCAAGCATACTACCAGTGTCGGCTGTCTCTATATCAACAAGCTCGATGATGTCGACACCAAAGTATTAGAGAAGTTGATTGCGACCAGTTACCAGCGTTCAAAAGAAGAACTTACTTCGTAAAAGCTTTGCCATCGTGGCTAATATTGCACCAGCAAATGTGCTATAGATCTTCATGCCCACTGCTACGCAGCTAGGTCAAATGGAATATCAATCTTTGCCGAGAGTCATCAAGTGTAACGCCAAGCCATTATAATGAGGCACATGATCCAGAAGAAGTTTGTCTACGACCATCACAACAAACAGATAGAGTACAGTGTTTGGTTTACGGACAACAGCGAAGCTCTTGATACGGTTGTCTTTCTTGGAACGGTGCAAATAGGTAAACTACCCGAATGGGTCGCCGAGGCGTGTCCGCCAAGAACCGCAATCGTACAAGGTGCTCCACATTGGCACGCAAAAGACGACGGAAGCGATATACCAGAATATATGGCTGGCTTTACAGAGAGCGTACTCAAGAACATCAGGGCACATTATACGTTCAATTCGCTTCATGTTATCGCGGATTCTCAAGCTGTGCCAGGTGTGATGCAACTGTTCGCTCTTGATAGATATCGTTCATATCTAAACAATGCTGTCTTGCTGCAGCCTCTTGGGCTTACCACGAATGTTTTTGAAGGTGAAGATGATGTGCGCATAGAGTTATTCCGGAAAAGAATTATCAAAAATGCCTATCACCAGCTCACATCACTCTTCCTAGACAGTCGTTTGCGTTACAATCATCACCTGCTAAGCAAAACGGTAAGTTTTCGTGATCCAAAGGCGAGAGCGCAATACAGTGCCGGCCTGATGCACAACGCATTGCCAGATCTAAAACGGTTACTTTTACAGGGTAATAACATAACAATTATCTGTGGTGCAAATGACAAGATATTTCCAGCAAGTGAGGTACAGGCAAATCTGAAAGCGGAAAACATAACGGTACCTGTTTTAGAAGTAAAGGATGTGCCGCATTCTCCACTTGCGACCAAGCAAGGGATTAAACTCCTTAACTCTGCCTTTTCGGTACTTGGCTTGTAGAGATGCATGCCCGAACAATGTAGTCATATCCTTAATTTAAAAGAGACCACGAGACTCCTTTTTGCTATCATTTGTAAATGAGTAGTATCCAAGAAGAGTTAACTAAAAGACATCCGAATTGCGGCAACACCAAAATAATTGCTATTGATGGTCATGGTGGATCGGGCAAATCTACGCTTGCCGAGATGCTCGCAAAGCAATTGAACGCAGAAATTATCCGTATTGACGATTTTTCTGGCTGGGAAAATCCGGATAACTGGGGGCAGTTGGTGATTGAGCGAGTCTTTGAGCCAATTAAGAACGGGGCTAGCACCCTAAATTATCACCGCTCAAAATGGTGGGAAACGCATAATCCAGAGCCAGTCGTTGATCAGCCGGTTACGGACATAATGATTCTGGAAGGTGTCCGAGCATTACGCAAAGAATTGAGACCGTATATATCATTTGGCATATTCGTTGATACACCGAAAGAAGTTTGCCTACAGCGGGGCTATGAGAGAGATAGAGGGCAGGACGGGAAGTCGGACGAAGAAATCATGCGCATGTGGGAAGAATGGCAGGCGCAAGAGGAGGCCTATATAGCAAAAGATAGCCCGAAAAAGTTTGCTGATTTAATTTTTGACGGAGCTCAGCCCTTCGAGAGACAGCTTTGATAATTTTCTGAGAAGTAGCGTTCGATTTCGTGCCTAGCGGCACGCCAATCATAAATTTTACAAAAGGCCTCGTCAGAAGCCCTTTGCTATACTCGGGGTATGGAATTAAGAGCACCAGACCAATTTCCCTCCAAGGAAGGGGCTGAGAAAGCGGATGAAAATCGTGAGATTAACCTTCTTCCTGAGCTGCTCGGCTTCGTAGAAACGCTTGAACTGAAGCTCCTGAGAGCTGCAGCTATGGATGCGCATGAGGCGGGTGACGAGGAACTAGCTAAGGAATTTCGTGGTCGCTACCAGATCGTCGGTGAACAAACATTGGATCAACTCTATGGAGAGAGGCATGCGAGGACAAAGATAGCCCTGATCGTAGCGCTTGGCAATCTACGGCGAGACACTGGTAGGATCGCTGCGTATGTCGATGACCTAGAAGATGCAGTGATGTATGCCGAGGGTATCAGATATCTCGGCATTATCCCGGTATTGGAGCAAGCAAGAGCAGAGGGTCAGAAACTGACGGAAAGCTCGGGCGACGTAGTAGGGTAGCTCCCTTGATTCCGGGCTTTTTAGTATCTAATATTTATATATGGTTTTGGATGCGCTCGATGCCCTGCATGTTGCCGACGGAAACCCTCATCATAATTCACGCCTGTAGACTTGGGGCAGATTGGCTTATATTTCCAGAGCTTGTTATACTGCCTATGCATATAAATGGGAGAATCATATGGGACAAACGCTTACTATTATCAAGGATTTTTATAGATTGAAATACGCCAAGGCCGGCACAGTAGCCTTGGCGTTTTTGATGGCAACCGTTGTTGTCATCGGGTTTCAACAGCAGCAAAGCTCGGCAGTCGTCGGCGGTCCGACGTGTAACGTCCCGGCTGACTACGCGACTATCCAAGCGGCGGTTGACGCTGTGGGCTGTACGACGGTCAAGGTCGCGCCAGGTAGTTACACCGAGAGTGTCAGTGTCGCTCGGGCGGTGAATATCAAGGGTGCGAAATCTGGGGTCAATGTCAACTCACGAACATTTGGCAGCCCAGCTGAATCAAAGGTCACTGGGGTGTCAGGAGCCGTTTTCACGGTTACTGCTGCTGATGTCACTATCGATGGCTTTTCTCTCACCAACCCTGGTCAAGGGCTTGGCGTGGTCGTGAAGACACCTGGTAATCGCGCATTTGTCAAAAACAACATCATCGATACGGTCGGTGGCGCGACATATGCGCCCAATACGGTCGGTATTTATCTGGAACTTGGACCAGACAGTGTCAAGGTCGTCGGTAATAAGCTGACGAATATTGAAAGTGTCGCCTCCGCCCAAGGTATCCTGGTCGGTGACAGCACGTCGGCAAATCCAAGCCTCGACACATTACTCAAGAAAAACACCATTTCAAAAGTGACCAGTACACGGGGTGCCTATGGTATCCAGCTCAATAACGGTGCATCGACGGCTCCGGCTGCTGTCGGGTACACCGAGGCTCGTATCATCGACAATGATATCAAGGATCTGAAAGGGAGCTGGGCGCACGGCATCGGCCTCGAAGGCGAGACACCAAACGTCGTCGTCACCTACAACACGGTGAGCAACTTGACTGACGTCAATCCGTCACCAGTCAATGACGCGATCGCAGTCTTCTTCGAAAGCAATCCGTTCTTCTTCACCGCGGAAGTCAATCGCAATAGTCTTGCGGTCGGATCTACGGCCTACGGTATCGCAGTTCACCCTGCCTTGACAGCACAATACGCCAGCTTGAGCCTCGACGGTGAGTGTAACTGGTGGGGTGCAGCGAACGGCCCCGGCGCCATCGCTACGGGCAGTGGATCACTTGTCACAGCTGGCGTCGACTATACGCCATGGCTGCGATCTAACAACCTCGACGGGCGTTGCAATAGTAAGAGCCACGGGCACAACTCCGAAGATCATCACTATGGTCGTGACAACGACTGGTGGGACAAAAGAGACTAATAAGAGAGCTATTCTCTACTCAAAAGCCCAGCTTCGGCTGGGTTTTTGGATTGGCTAGGGAGGATCGCATCGACAAGAAATCAATGGCCAGGAGCGGCTTTTTCGCCAGCAGAGCTGCGGATCTAGAGTTTCATGTAACCATTTCTCACCAGCTCTCCCTGACGATTTGGCCATTTTGTTTTGGAATGACTATAGGTTGACAGTAGAGCTAGGGAGAGTGCGGATCGTTTTGTGATTTGCTAAGATAAATATATGAGAAAAATAGTCGTCCTATCATTCATCAGTCTTGACGGCGTCATGCAAGCTCCGGGTGGGTCGGAAGAAGACACATCGGGTGGGTTCGAGTACGGTGGCTGGACTGTCCCGTATTGGGATGAATTTTCGAGCACCGTGATGAGCGAGCAGATGAGTATGCCATTTGATCTACTGCTCGGCAGGAAGACCTACGATATATTCGCGGGGTATTGGCCGAAGCAAACAGGTGAAATAGCAGATCTGTTCAATGCGACCACAAAATACGTGGTTTCTCATTCATCTCCCGAATTGACCTGGGAACACTCCGTGCTCATCGATGGCGATGTGGTCGCAAAGCTCAAAGAGCTGAAAGGCCGTGACGGCTCGATCCTGCAAGTCCATGGCAGCGGCAATCTGATACAGACATTGCTGAGCAATGACTTGGTTGATGAACTGTGGCTCAAGATATTTCCCGTGACGCTCGGTAACGGCAAGAGACTTTTTGACACTGGCCCAATCCCGGCGGCATTTGAGCTCATAGAATCTAAAGCATCACCTGAGGGCGTCATCTTCACCAATTACAAAAGATCCGGCGAGGTAAAAACCGGTTCGTTTGAGTGAGATAATTGCAAGCACGCGTTTGTAATTATTTTTTTGTTAGAATCATTACATGGAACTAGCCTGCAAGACGTGTATATTCTTGTCACAAAATTCTGAGAATATTTTCGAAACGGACTATTGGGTGGTTGCTTTAAACCCAAAGCAAGGCTACCTCGGGCAGTGTTATGTCAATCTTCGGCAGCACAAAGGGGGCTTGAGCGAACTCACCGAGGCTGAGTGGCTGGATTTTTCTATCGTCGTCAAGAAGCTCGAAGTAGCTATCAGAGAAGCGTTTCACCCCGACTTATTCAACTGGACTTGTCTGATGAACAATGCGTTCCAGTCCAATCCAGCAATACCGCACATCCACTGGAACGTAGTTCCTCGCTATAGCAATCCAGTAACTTTTGGCGGACTTGAATTCACTGATCCTGAGTTCGGACATCATTATGATACGCAGCATGCTATCGAAATATCGGACGAAGTGCTGCTGGCGGTGTCTGCAGCAGTAAAAGCGCATGCTGGTTGAAGAAATGGTTGTCACGAAGTTCAACTCTGAACTATCCAAATAGCTGCTCCGCAAGTGACAACATTGCTCAAGGTAGGTCGTGAATAAAGTATAATTACCCTCATGATCAAATTCATACAAAAATGGTTTTTGGGTTGGCTTGGCGTGTATATGCACAACAGAAAAGAGAGGCGACATAGAGTCGTTGACTGGGTGATGAGAAAGTTTCTGAGCAAGGGATACACGCGTAGAGTGTCACCAGAATTCTTTGACGAATATGGCCAGATAGTCTCAAGGACTAAGTATTGGCACGGAACTGGGCGATATCAGTATGCTGACGGTACGGACGAGACGATAAATGTATTAGCCTCAATACTCGACAGAGCAGGGCTGCGACCCCAGAACGATGTATTTGATATAAGTATGGGTGATATGTCGAGTGTCTCGTGCACCAACATACGAATGTACGCTCGGATATATGCTGATATGCATCAGTTTCAAGGGGTCAAAAGTGGTACGAGGTATGGGGCGGCTTTTGTCTGGGGATACTATTTTATTGTTTCTGCCGCGCTCATGGCAATTCAGCACATGGGATTATGGAAGGATCCTAAAAAGCGGCACCTATTGGCTCGTGGTGCTAAAGAAAATATGAAAGGACTGTGGGTCAGGAAAGTCCTCGGTCAGAAGTATGTCTCCCTCAAAGATTTCTTTGTAAATGGTTCTGACATTGCAGGTAACTACGGCATACTCATAGGGCTTAAAAGTATTGGCGAAATTGCTACGACGTCTCCCTATATTTCCATGTACGAAACGAGGACAAGTAAAATGATCCCGGCGACAAACTGGTCACATATTGAAGCGCCCAAACAGTATGTTAATGAGGTATCGGAGGCTTTACGTGAAGCGAAAATAAATATTCCAGTATATACAATCGAAGACTGTGAGCAGTACTGGTCGCAAAAGGATTTTAGTTTGCTCGTGAAGTAAGACAATATGGTTTCAAATAATGAGACCCGCCAGTCACTTTTTGCTAGAATTAGTCGCATGAACCCCGATTGTCCGACCTGCGAATTTTTATTATCCGGTCATACGAGTATCCTGACGACTCAACACTTTGATGTCGTATTAAACCCAAAGCAAGGCTATCTCGGGCAGTGTTATGTGAATCTCAAGCAACATAAAGGTGATTTGGCCGAGTTGACAGAGGCGGAATGGCTGGACTTTTCTACCGTAGTCAAAAAGCTCGAAGCAGCAATAAGAGAAGCGTTTCAACCTAGTTTATTCAACTGGACTTGCTTGATGAACAACGCGTTCCAGTCTCATCCAGCAAAACCGCACATTCACTGGAATGTAGTCCCTCGCTATAGTAATTCAGTAACTTTTGGCGGACTTGAATTTACCGATCCCCAGTTCGGGCATCACTATGATACGAAACATTCGTTAGAAATATCTGCTGAAGCATTGCAGACCGTGTCGGCAGGAATAAAAGCCCACATTCGTCACTAACAGTTCACAAATTAATTACTACGTCACACGAAACATCCTCACAGGGGTGCTTTTTGTTATACTGACATCATGAAAGACAAAGTCGTGGTTATTACGGGTGGGAGCGAAGGTTTGGGTAGGGCGGTTGCATTAAAACTGGCCGGGGAGGGTGCAGTCATAGCTTTGATTGCTCAAAACTAAGATAAGCTGAAACAGGCTTGCCATGAGGTTGGCGAGAATGCTCAGCACTATGTGTGTGATGTCGGCGTACCAACCCAAGTGAGAGAAACGGCCGGCAAAATACTGAAAGAACATGATTCGATCGATATTCTCATTAATTGTGCTGGTATATGGACTGATGAGGAACTTGAAAAGGACGACCCTGATCGGCGGAAGAAAGTCCTGGAAGTGAATACTCTCGGGACAATAGAATTCGTCAAAGCTTTTGAGCCATCATTTAGATCAAACAATAAAGGGCATATCCTGAACGTTATCTCGACGTCAGGAAATTATGATACTAGCTCTGGTGATAACACAATGTGGCAGACATACGGCGCAAGTAAGTGGGCGTTATCTGGCTTCACACGTGCACTGAAGGACTCGCTTGATGGAACAAAAATTAAGGTGACGGGTTTCTACCCTGGCGGTTTTGAAAGCAATCTATACGAAAACGCCAACCGAACTGATGCTCATAATCAGCCATGGATGATGGACACGAGTGATGCGGCAGATGCATTGATATTTTGTCTGAACCGACCCGACGACATGCTGGTAGAAAAGCTGATCGTCACAAAGTTCGGTGCAAATAGTTAGGAGCGAGTATTGCTGGTATGCTTTCGCTAGCGAAGTTGCACCATCTGAGCCTAGACAGCCCTGAAACAATCTAGCGCTAACTTTAGGGTTAGTCCTGCCTCTTTGCTATAGTGAGCACATATGAAAGCTGCTGTTTATGCTAAGTACGGACCGCCGGAAGTTCTACAAATACTAGATATCGAAAACCCCACCCCTCAAGATGGTGAAGTTCTGATCCAAATTTACGCGACAACGGTCAATAGGACTGACACGGGCTATAGAAGCGCACAGTATTTTGTATCGAGATTGTTTACCGGCCTATTGAAACCCAAACGACCTGTTGGTGGGAGTGAGTTTGCAGGTAAGATAGTGGAAGTTGGGGTGAACGTCCAGGGCTTTAAGATCGGGGACAAGGTTTTTGGATTTGATGATGTGCACGGTGGGGCGCATGCTGAGTTCATGACCAAAAGCACTACGGCTGCTATTGCGACCATGCCCGAAGGAATGAGCTATCAACAAGTCGCCCCTGCTGGCGAAGGCGCAACGTATGCGCTCAATGATATACAAGCCTCGGGTATCGAGAAGGGTCAAAAGGCGCTGATATACGGGGCATCGGGAGCGATCGGGTCAGCGGCTGTACAGATACTGAAGCATATGGGAGTCGGCGTGACAGCGGTGTGCGGCACTCAAAATGTCGAACTCGTGAAGCGGCTCGGTGCAGATAAAGTGATTGATTATCAGACAGAAAATTTTGCTGAGACGAGCGATAGATTTGACTTCATCTTTGATGCAGTCGGCAAGAGCTCATATGGAGTATGTAAAACACTGCTGACCCCGACAGGCAAGTACTGCTCTACTGAGCTGGGTGCGTCCGGCCAAAACCCATTTCTCGCACTCTGGTTTGCGCTGACAGGTAGTCGCAAGGTCATCTTCCCTATACCCAAAATCAACAAAGAAAATATAGAGTACTTGAAGCAGCTCATGGATGCCGGCGCATACAAACCGGTCGTAGATAGGGTGTATGCTCTGGATGATATCGTGGAAGCTACGAGATATGTTGAATTCGGACAAAAGGTGGGCAATGTGGTTATTGACGTAACGTCCAATCCCAAAGGTTAGTGGGCTATAGAGTTGTTGATTTTGGTATGATTGACGGATGAACATGACAGAAATATTTGCATACGTGGCCTGCTTTATCTTAGCTATGCTGACACTTTTTCAACTTGCTCTGATATGTGGCGCGCCACTGGGGAGATATGCGTGGGGCGGCACGCACACTGTGCTGCCGACCAAGCTTCGTGCTGGGAGTGTGATCTCGATAGTCCTCTACGTCGTATTTGCTGTGATCATATTGAGCAAGGCTGGTCTAACAGACATCATTGCCATCGAGAGTATCAAGAACGTAGGGATCTGGGTGCTGACAGCCTATTTCTCGCTGGGTGTAATGATGAACGGTATCTCTCGCAGCAAGGGTGAGCGGGCAGTCATGACTCCAGTCGCACTCGCCTTGGCTGTCTGTTGTCTGCTGCTCGCAATGAATGAGAGCGGGTAGCGAAAACAGTTCGATCCGTTTGGTATGATGAGGCTATGCAAAAGTTCAAAACAGTGGAAGAGTTTCTCGAAAGCCTCGATGCAGATAAGCGCGCGCAAGTTGACGAGCTCCGTGATATTATCTTGGGAGTAGACTTGAGTGTCACCGAGCATATCAAATGGAATGCTCCAAGCTATGTGTTGGATGGTGAGGACAGGATTACGTTTAATGTGCTCAACAAAGAAGGGCGGGTGAAACTTGTGCTGCATATGGGTGCCACACGCCAGGAAGACAAAAAGGGCGACCCAATCCTACCGGATACAACTGGCCTCATCGAATGGAGCTCGGACATCCGGGGTATATTAAGTTTCAGTGGTCTTGATGATATCAAATCAAAGCGTGATCCCATCACGCAAATAATTAAGAATTGGGTATCTATTAAAATCTGATTTTGCGTGACCCAAGCAGAATAAAGAGGCTCAGTAAATGAGCCTCTTTATGTAGTGCGCTGAGCCTACCTTTTACTAGAGGCGATGATAGCGATTTTCTTGGTTTGTGGCAGCTAGCTTCTAGTTTTAATGTAGAAAATTGACACTCTCATGCCAAGATTGCCAATTAAACTATAAGCAAGATTATTGCTATACTATGAGCAAACCATGAAAGAGCGCATCAAAGCACTAAAAACCTACGTTACCGGTCCGGGAAGAGAGCTCATCATCGGCATCGCAATTGTTATCGGTGCCATCGCGCTCGTCTCTGTTATCGTCATAATGGTGCAAAATAGTGGCACCAAGATCGTCTATCCACCAGTCAAGGCCTGCGATCTGTTCACGAGCGCTGAGGCAAAAGAGCTCCTGGGAGACAAAGTAATCCCTGGCACGACCAAAGAGCCAGTGCTGTCTGGCGATAGTGTCTCGACCCAATGTAGCTATACGGACGCCAACACCGATACGGATAGCCTGATGGTTGCGGCAGTAGCGGTTCGCTCAGCTGTCAATGACAAGGGTGTGCAGCGCAATAAAACCGAATTTGCTATCGGTAAAGTCGCTCAGGGCAGCGAGGCTGTCGACAACTTAGGAGATAGCGCGTATTTCAACCACGAGCGTGGCCAGCTAAATATCCTCAATGGCTATGATTGGATCATCTTGAACTATGGTGTCGGTAAGACACCCGAAAACAATACACTACAAAAAGCCGTTGAGTTGGCGTACAAAGTGCTGCCAGATCCCAAGTTGCCGACATTCTAATTGCGTCGCGTGCCTCGGGGAGAGGTACTAGACCCCTCCCACAACCCCCTCTGAGCTGCAACTAGTTTTCAGGGCAATCTGTCGGTTTTTCTGTCTTCAAGATAGCTACGGCTATCTTTCAGCCAGAGAAAACGACCAGCTTACTCCTGAAAACTACTTTCGCTCAGTGAGGGGGTTATGGGAGAGGTCTAATCTGTGAACATCTTCACAGACAGTACTGCTGTCTCTTGTCATACTCGTGATACAAAGCTAAACAAGGAGGCTCACATGAGTGGAATGACTGACAAGATGAGTGGCAAGATGAAACAAGCAGCCGGCAAACTCACTGATAACAAGAAACTTCAGCTCGAGGGCAAGGCCGAAGAGCTCAAGGGCAAAGCCAAGGACACGATGGCAACAGCCAAGATGCACCTGTCGGACAAGTCAGCCGAGATGAAGCACAAGCGAAGCATGTAGGTCGCTCGCTAGTCTGAGTGCCCGGGCGTGAGTCTGGGCACTTTGGTATACTGGGACTATGAAAAAATCCACAAAACCACGTATCGTGCTCGTCGCCTCGATCACGCTCGGGGTGCTTCTGATCATATTGGTCGCAGCTCATTTCATGAGTCAAGCCCTGTGGGGCGTGATGGATTTCGCCGTGTTTGGGGTGTTGATTTTCGGGATGGGGCTATTGATTGATCTCGCCGTACGAAAAGCAGGCAGATATCGGCTCCTCGCAATCTTGGGAATAGTTGCCTTTTTCATGTGGATCTGGGCTGAGCTGGCAGTCGGCGTTTTCACGAGCTGGGGTAGCTAACTAGCCCGTTGTGTTCGTCAGGTCTGTCATGAATGACTCGTACCAACGCTGAATATTGTCATGCTTGACACCGCGGCGGAGTGCGCGCCAACGACGGGCTTTTTCGTCACGGCTCATGTCGAGAGCTTGACGCAGGCTTGCGGTGATAGCGCCGAGATCATTTGGTGGTACGATCAGTGCCTCCGTGAGCTGGTCGGCGGCTCCGGCCTCCTGGCTCAGGACGATGACCGCTGGCTCTCGCCGGGCGGCGACGTGCTCTTTGGCGACGAGGTTCATGCCGTCTTTGATCGGGACATTGAGCTGGATGTCGGTCGCTTTGAGGAGTGAAATTACCTCTCGCTCATTGAGATTTTCGTAGGTGAAGTCGATGATCGGAAAGCGCTCATTGATAGAGGCGACTCGAGCCACAATCGCGTCATGCAGGTCTTGATAGCCCAGTACCGACTCGCGCGACGGTGCGACGTTGAGTCGGTAGACGAAGTCTTGGCGCGTGGCGGCGAGCTCGGCGATCGCATCGAGCTGCGTGAGGATGCCTTTGGAATAATCCAGCCGGGAGAGCGACGCAATGATCTGCTTGCCTGGATACCGCTGCCGCAGCTCTTCGTAGCCACGCATGACATCGGCGCGCTGGGCAAGTCGGTCGAATTTCTCGAAATCAACGCCGATCGGATAGGATTTTGCCATGAGACCCCAGCTCTTCGCTGCCACAACGTCGCGGGCGACTTGTACACCGAGCACATCGACAGCCTGCAAGCTGCGCACTATCTCGTCGGTCAGTGGGAGCTGTGATATGAACTCAGTTGACATGAAGGGCGTATGGAGAAAGAAACCGATACGGTTCGGTAGCTCGTAGTGTCTGAGCAGGCTCGGGAGCAACATCAGCAGATAATCATGGATCCATATGACGTCTCCGGGGCGGGCTATTTTGACGATGGCATCGGCAAAGCGATGGAGTACGATTTGTAAGGCATGGAAGTCCGCGGCCTCGAGAGTAACTTTTGCCGGCACGCCGTGCAGTAGTGGCCACAACACGCCGTTGCTATAGCGCTCATAAAAGCGGATAACTTGTTGTTTTGAGAGATTGATAGGGATAATACCCCTTGGCAGGTCGGTTGAGCTCAGTTGCGCGGGCGTCAGACTCTGTCGGAGTCCCGTCCAGCCGATCCAGACCGATTCTTGCTGGGCAAAAAGCGCACTCAGTGCCGTCGGCAAACCGCCGTCGGTACGTGAGGCTTCAAGGCCCCCGTCCGGATGTATCGAGATAGCGACCGGCAAGCGGTTCGATACCAATATTATCCGACTCATGTATGATACTCTACCACAATTTACGCTTTATAGGACTCCCTCACTTTTCACACCTCCCACCATCCATCTGACTGGCTTCTGTTCGTTTTTCTTGCCTCAAGATAGCTACGGCTATCTTTCATCAGGAGAAAACACCCATAAGCTCAGCCAGGCTGAACGCTGGTAAGGCGCAAAAGTGCGAAAGTCCTATATACTGAACCCATGACCGACCAAATCGTTAGAGCCTACCGCTCAGCACGATCACGCCTGCTCCTGCTCGATTATGACGGCGTGCTTGCTCCGATCGTTGTCCGTCCCGAGTCGGCAGTACCAACAAAAGAGATGCGAGATATGCTCGGTGCTATTGCTGTACAAGCCAATACGAAACTCGTCGTGATCAGTGGTCGCGATCGTGATACGCTTGAGGACTGGCTCGGCGGCCTGCCTATTGATATGTCCGCCGAGCACGGGCATTTCATAAAAGAAAACGGTGTCTGGCAGACGGACAGAGAAGTCGATATGTCATGGCGCGACGATGTCGAAGCCGCCATGCAACAGCTTGTTGCAGAATACCCGGGCTCGCATATCGAAACCAAACAGGCAAGTCTCGTCTGGCACTATAGGCAGGTGGAAATACCGGTCGATGAGCAGCTAGCCGAGCAGCATGTGACGCGGGCAGCAGCTGGTCGTGCGACGGTGATGGCAGGTAAGTGTGTTATTGATGTTCGTGCCCGTGGAGCTGACAAAGGCGATGCTGTCAGGTACTGGCATGAACAGCAAGCGTGGGAGTTTGTACTTTGTATCGGTGATGACGTGACAGACGAAGCGATGTTTGCTGCCCTGCCGGCGTCCGCGTGGACAATTAATGTTGGAACTGATGAGACGAACGCTCGCCACCAGTTCGAGCACCAAGCAGACGTGGTGGCGCTGCTCAAGAACTTAGTCCTATCAGAAAGCCGCTCCGTTTCATGAGTAACGCTCATAGAAAAACCACCTAAACCTGTAGCCTCCGCCCCGTTCCTGACGGCTAAAACTGTCCTGGTTTCATCAACAGACAATACTTCTTATTGTCTGGAACACATTTAGTAAGTCGGGTATACTTGTGAACATAAGAGGAATTATTTGTGAGCCCATTTGCGAGAAGACTTCAATATGCATCGACCAGTATAACTTCACCAAGTGGGAACTCTCCGACGCAACCCCAGAACGTCCTGGCAACGCCAGGGGATAGCAAAGCCACGGTTTGGTGGACGACGTCGGATTACGCGACTGGCTATGATGTACACTATCGTGTCAGCCCGGCTGGGAGTTGGCAGACATGGACACATAACGATAGCGTGACGCATGCGATCGTCACGGGACTTACAAATGGTACCGCCTATGATTTCAGAGTGCGTGCAAAAGATACAACCGAAGTGTCGACGTGGAGTGCGATTGTATCAGGCGTCACTCCGGTCGCTGCGCTCAACACCGGCGGTGGTTTGCCGACAGAGCTCAACACCGTGCTGGTCAACAACTCCAGTACCAATACAGTGTATGCGTACGTCATCGGGCTCAGCCCGACCAATATGCGCTGGACGCTGGTCACCTCTGACGGCCAGAGCACGTATCAGCCTCCGACTCCTGGTGCGAATCATACGCCGCTGGCGCAAGATTGTGCGATACCGCTCAATGCTATCGGCGTCGCAGGCAAAGCGATCAAAATTCCAAAGCTTATCTCTGGACGCATATTTTTCAGCTACGACGACAAGATGCAGTTTTTTATGGATATGAACGGTGGGTTTGTGATGCCTTCCGAGAAAAATACCAGCGATCCAAATATCGATATCCAATGGACATTTGCCGAATTTACGCTCAACAATACCGAGCTCTACGGCAACATCAGTTTTGTTGATGTGCTGTCGATTCCGGTGGCGTTCGAGTTACAGACGAGCGACGGGACGGGAACGCAATATGTGCCCGGCCTCCCGAGTGGCGCCATGGAGCGAATTGCCGACAAGCTCACTGCGCAAAAAGCCCTCGATAACACGGACTGGGACAGATGCCTCTACTACAATACGAACAATGACCTCGTGCGTATCCTTTCGCCCAATACGGCCGTGCAAATATACCCGAGCACGTTTTTGGGCTATCTGGAGCCATATATCGACCAGGTCTGGACGAAATATATCAGTGAGGATCTGAGAGTCAACACCAACCGAGTCGAATGGGGTATCAAGACGGGCCGGGTGTCGGGAGGCGTGCTTGATTTTGGTGGTGGTATCACTTTTGCAAAACCATCGACGCAGTCGATCTGGTCATGTTCTATTCCGCCGTGGACGACAGGCAACGACGAACAGGGTAATATTACCGCGCGCTTGACAGCTGCGTTTAACCGTACGACGCTGCTCGTCAACTCCGATCAGCCAGACGGCGAGGATCCTGAGACGTATTATGCCCATCCGATCACGAATCATTATTCGCGGATAGTACACGAGGAAGTGTACGGCAATCTCGGGTACGCGTTCCCATATGACGACGTCCATCCGACGGGCGGGATCAGCTACGAAGGCCGCGTCCAGTCGAGTAGTCCGTACTTGTGGACGATTACCATTGGCCAAGTGTAGAGATATCTCTTATAATAGCAAAGTAACTTTGATCGTGGCGCCGTGGCCGAATGGTTAGGCAGAGCTCTGCAAAAGCTCGTAAACCGGTTCGATTCCGGTCGGTGCCTCCAATTTAGACTACATTTTTATACCAGTTAGACTGGCTCGCTGTGTGCTTTTTGTGACAGTTCGCACAAAGCACACGACATTTTTTAATTTCAGCTTCAACATCACTCCATCTGTACCCTAGTCTTACTGCTTGGGATATACCGAATAGTTTCTTGGTCGGATCAAGGTGATCAAACTCGAGTACTCGGATGTCCGACTCGCTACAAATAGCGCAACGACTCTGTTTGAGTAAAAAAAGCATATTATTTCTAAACTCAATTCTGAGATTATCTCTTTGAATCTTTGCGCGCTGTCGATATAAATCACCATATTTTGCGTAGTGCTCTGCGTAAAACGATTTTCTATGCTGCTTGTAACACTCTTTACACTGCGAGTGCAGACGCATGGTCTTTTTATCCTTAACAAAAAAATCGGCTTCATTTTTCTGAATGTGACATTTTGAACATGTTCGCATATAAAAAGCATAACAAATTTTAGTAATAATTTGCAGACCGCTCTATGTTTTTATATCCAGAACAGTTCAATGATTTCTATAAGTATTTTATAGCCAAAGTTTCACTGCTCCTAAACAACTAGCAGCTCTGTTATAATTCGTCATATGCGCGGGTGTCGTAATTGGTAGCCGAGCGACACTTAAAATGTCGTGACCAAAAGTCGTGCGGGTTCGATTCCCGCCCCGCGCACCAAATATAAGACTGTTCTTCGTGAGCAGTCTTGTTTTTATAAAAATACCGACATATGCCGGGGTTAAGTTCATAAAAATGTGCATGGGTGTGGTGTTAGTCTTGCGTATGCAAGACTAACACCACACCACTTGGGCTAGTTGTCGCCCCAGCTCATCATCCAGTTCCAGAATGGGACGGCTGCCCCATCCCAGATGGCGCGGATGACCGTGTGGATGTCGAGGAAACTCGTGTTGTTGGAGATGCGGGCAAGCGAACCACCGAAAGTTCCGATCCCAAACAGGAACAGGATAATACCCAGAATTTTCCTCCAGGCTCCGCCGTCACGTGACGATTCCTTCTCGAACAACTTGAGGCCACCGATGATGAGTACGAGGCCAGCTAATAGGTACAGAATCTCCCAGATTCCTTCGGACATGGTACACCCCTTTCGCGGTAGGTATAATCCGATTGTTCAACTAAACATTATTTTTATAAACTTTGCAAGTACAGTTTGAATATTTCAGGAATATTTTTATAGAAACTTGTTTCGGGGTATAATGTTTTATAGATAACAGTAAGGAGCATACATGATCACTCTTATTATCATTCTCGGCATTATCGCTATCATCGGCATATTCCTGTGGGCGACCTACAACGGTCTCGTCACACTGAATGTTCGGGTCGAGGAAGCCTGGAGCGATATCACTGTCCAGCTGAAGCGACGTGCTGATCTGATCCCAAATCTCGTCGAAGCAGTCAAAGGTTACGCAGCTCATGAAAAGCAAGTATTCCAGGACGTCACCGAAGCTCGTGCCAATGTCGTCAACGCGACGTCCCAGGGTCCAGCTGCAACCGCCAAAGCCGAGAACCAGTTCGAGGGTGCGCTCAAGAGCTTGTTTGCCGTCTCAGAAGCTTACCCGCAACTCCGTGCCAGCGAAAACTTCCAGCAACTTCAGGCAGAACTAGTCGACACCGAAGACAAGATCCAGGCCTCACGCCGCTTCTACAACGGCGGTGTTCGCGATCTCAACACCAAGATCCAGGTTTTTCCGAACAATCTCTTCGCTGGCATGCTTGGGTTCAAGAACAAAGAATTCTTCGAAGTTGAAGATATGGCCACTATCGAAAAACCAGTTGAAGTCAAATTCTAGAGAGAAAGTCCCTGACGTGGCACATTTTGGCGAAACGGTTGCGATCCGCACTCATCGTATCGTCACTACGACTCGCTTGCGGTTCTCACCGTTTCATCCAAACTGCACTCACGCAGAAACTTTCACCACTAAGGACTATTAGCTAAGAACGAAGAACTGAGAACCAAGAACTACATGTACTCCGCTATCGCCGCCAACAAACGAAACACCGTGATCATCATGGTCGTGTTTTTGTTGATCATCGCTGGACTCGGCTACCTGTTTTCGCAGGTATATGGCGATACTGGGATCTTTTGGGGCACGCTCGTCGGGGCTGGTATTTATACGTTGATCCAGTATTTTGCCGCAGCGAAGCTCGCACTAGCGGTCAACGGCGCTAAAGAAATTACCAAGGCGGATAACCCGCGCCTCTACCGGATGGTCGAAAATTTGACGATTGCGACTGGGCTGCCGATGCCTCGGGTGTACATCATGGATGATCCGGCGCCAAACGCGTTTGCGACCGGTCGTGATCCGCAGCATGCCTATGTGGCTGCGACGACTGGATTGCTGGAGATCATGGATGACAATGAACTTGAGGGCGTGCTAGCGCATGAACTGGGACACATCCAAAACTATGATATCCGCGTGATGATGATCGTCTTTGGCCTCGTCAGCGCTATCGGGCTGATCGCCGATATGTTTGTGCGCATGATGTGGTTTGGCAATAGCGACAATCGTCCGTCTAACCCGGTATTTTTGGTGGTCGCTATCGTAGCCGCCCTCGTCGCGCCATTTGTTGCCCTGATAGTGCAGATGGCTGTCTCAAGACAACGGGAATACCTCGCCGATGCCACAGGCGTCAACACGACTCGCTATCCGGATGGGCTCGCAAGTGCGCTTGGTAAACTTAGCCAATACCCGACGGCACTAAAACGACAAAATAGTTCAACTGCCCATCTTTTCTTCGCAAACCCGTTGAAAGGTAAGGGTATTGCTAATCTTTTTAGCACCCATCCACCGATCGAAGAGCGCATCGCTCGCTTGCAACAGATGGGGCACACGATGTAGCTTTGCTGCGTGTTGAATTAAAATTATGCCGAAAAAACCTCAGACAAAAACAAGACGATTCCAGCTAAAAAAACAATTACTCAGACCTGTGAAACGATTGCAGATCCTTCGCGCTCGTCGCACGCACAAGAGCTTTGCGCTGACTCGTCGACGGGATATCCCAAAGCGTCCGGAGCTGCCGGGCTATATTGCGTTTACCCGAGCGGTATGCAAGACGGTGTGGAGATTCCGCCAGCAGTTTGCGGTCTTGCTCATAGTATACGTACTGGCAACGTTGATCTTGACGGGCGTGAGTCAACAAAGCGAGTACCGCGACATTGCTGATGTCGTGGGACAGGTAGGCGACGAATCAGGCCTCGACGCGCTGACTCGTATAGGTGAGCTGTTCGGTGCGACGGTTCTCGGAGCGCTCAATGGTAATTTAACAGAGATTCAGCAGTTCTACCTCGCGGTGTTTTATGCCCTGATGTGGCTTGTGATGGTGTGGCTCTTGCGCCAGTTGTTGGCGGGTAACTCAGTGAGGGTTCGTGATGGTCTGTACAATGCAGGTGCGCCATTTATTTCAACCATCCTCATAGTTATGCTGATGCTGCTCCAGGCGACTCCAGCTGCGCTCGGCGCGATGATCTTTGCGACCGCAACCACGATGGGTGTGCTGGCGGGTGTTGTAGGGATGATGTTTGGTGTGGCGGCACTTGTGCTTGTTGTTCTTTCATTTTATTGGCTGACAAGTTCGTTTTTTGCACTTGTCATAGTAACGCTTCCGGGAACATATCCGATGCAAGCGGTGCGTGGAGCGAGCGATATCGCACTTGGTCGTAGGACGGCGCTCTTGTTTCGTTTGTTGTGGCTCGTGGTCTTGTTGTTGCTTGTCTGGGCTGTGGTGCTGCTACCGGTACTCCTGTTTGATAATTGGATGCAAATATCATGGCTACCGCTTGTCGGGGTCGCGGTACAAGTAGCGAGCGGACTCTCATTTATATTCGGTGTTACCTACATTTTCTTGCTCTATCGGAAGATGATCGATGACCCAGCTAAGTAAAAGCCAGGCAGCCGAGCGCATCGAAAAATTGCGTGGGCTGATCAACGACTATCGCTACCACTATCATGTGCTCGATGAGTCGACGATGAGCGAAGCGGCGGCGGATAGTTTGAAACACGAACTCTCACAACTTGAGGAGCAGTACCCCGATCTCATCACGTCGGATAGCCCCACTCAACGCGTCGCGGGACAAGCGCTCGATAAGTTTGTCAAGATTACGCACCGCGTGCCGATGATCAGTTTGAGTGACGTTTTCAATGAAGACGAGGTGACGGCTTGGGTCCAACGCATGCGTCGGGCAAAACCTGATGTATCGGACGAATATCTCTGTGATATCAAGATGGACGGCTTGGCGTGTGCTCTGACGTATCAAGACGGTGTACTGCTGCAAGCCGTGACTCGGGGCGATAGCCGTATCGGTGAAGATGTCACGAAAAATGTCCGTACGATCGAGAACGTCCCCTTGCGACTGCGCGAAAACCAGATGTTTGCTCATTTTCTGCGTGGTCGTACCGAGATTCGTGGCGAGATTGTCATGTACAAGAATGAGTTTGCTCGTCTCAATGCGGCGCGTGCTAGTGCAGGACAACCACTCTTCAAAAACCCGCGCAATCTTGCCGCTGGCACAATTCGCCAGCTCGACCCGAAACTCGTTGCTGAGCGACCGCTACATTTTGTTGGGTACGACCTCATACGCGATAACCCAGAAGATACTCCGACAATTGCCCTCGGTTATCATGTGCTGAGCGAGCTGGGTATCGAGACGAGCAAGTTGACACAAGTGGTGCGAGGGGTGGGCGAGGTCATGCATTATGTGTCGCACCTCGGTGAAATACGTCAGGGGCTAAAATTCAACACCGACGGTGCAGTCGTGAAGCTCAACGACCGTGCCCAGTTCGCAGCGCTTGGTGTGGTAGGCAAGACTCCGCGCGCTGCTGTCGCGTATAAGTTTGCTGCCGAAGAAGCGACGACTATTGTGCAGGATATCGTCATCAGTATCGGCCGCACGGGAGCAGCAACACCAGTGGCGGTGTTTGACCCAGTACAAGTCGCTGGGACGACGGTGCAGCATGCAAGTTTGCACAATGCCGATGAGATCGCCCGGCTTGATGTGCGTCGTGGAGATACGGTCGTGATATTCAAAGCTGGCGACATCATCCCCCAAGTGCAAAGCGTCCTCACAGAACTGCGCCCCAAGAACTCAACACCTATTGATTACGAAGCCGAGCTATCGCGGCAATATCCAGAACTTGAATTTGAGCGACCAGAGAATGAAGTCGTGTATCGTGTCAAAGGTCTGACAGGGGACTTGATACTGAAGCGCGCGTTGCAGCATTTTGCTAGCAAAGGCGCCCTCGATATCGATACATTGGGTGAGAAGAATGTCGTGGCACTCGTGGACGCTGGCTATGTCAAAGATCTGGCTGATATTTATCAGTTAACCAAAGAAAAGTTACTCAAGCTGGATCGATTTGCCGAGATTTCCGCGCAGAAGCTAGTCGATGCAATCCAAGCCAAAAAGCAACCGCCACTCGAGCGATTTGTCTACGGGCTGGGTATTCGTCATGTTGGTACGCAGACGGCAATTGATCTGGTTGGTCAGTTCGAAACACTCGAGCGGCTAGCTCGCGCGACGATCGACGAGCTCAAGGCCGTCGATGGGGTAGGTGAAGTGGTCGCGGAATCACTCGCCGCGTGGTTCGCAGACGAAGATAATCTTGAGTTGCTCGAGAAATTCAATGGTCTTGGTGTTGAACCACAATTTGAGAAAAAATCAGGCAAGCTCGTTGGCCAGAATTTTGTCATCACCGGTAGTCTCGAGGCTATGAGTCGTGACGAAGCAGCCGACCGTATCCGTGCCCTCGGTGGCACGTTCCAAACGGCCGTTGCTAAAGACACGACCTACCTCGTCGCCGGTGGCAAAGTCGGAGTGAGCAAGCTGAAAAAGGCCGAAAGCTACGGGACGAAGATTATGAACGAGCAACAATTTTTGGAGATGCTATAATATGCCAACATTTCGTTCTGCAAAGCTTGTAAGAGACAATATCCCAGGATGGCACCGCAAGAACGGACACACAGTAGCTGGTCGTCAGTTGTCTGGCGCCGAGCTGCAGAGTGCATTGTGTGAAAAATTGCATGAAGAGGCCGATGAGGTAAGTGCCGCGCTGACTCCAGAGGAACTGATTGAAGAAATTGGGGATGTACAACAAATTATTAATGATTTGTGCAGCGTTAATGGGATTTCCAAGGATAGCCTTGAGTTAGCGGTTCGTAAAAAGACTGATCGCAAAGGTGGCTTTTTGAACGGTGAGTATATCGATACTTTTACGATCCCAAATGAAGACGACGAGTGGGCACAATATGCACGTCGATCGCCAGAAAAATATCCAGAGATTAAAGGAACGACGAATGAGTAATTTGCCGGTATTTATCACCGGCAATCAGCACAAGGCAGATTATCTGGCGAAATTACTTGGCATAGACATTGACCACCAAAAGATCGATCTCGATGAGATCCAATCGGCCGATCCGCGAGTGGTGATCGAGCACAAAGTTAGGCAAGCCTACGACATCGTGAAGCGCCCAGTGCTCGTCGAAGATACGTGCATGGGGTTCGATGTGCTCGGCGGTTTGCCGGGGACATTTATCAAGTTTTTTATCGAACAGACTGACGGCGGAGAGAAATTGTGCCGCATGTGTGACGGGCTCGGGAGTCGGCGAGCGACAGCGACGGTCACATTTGGCTACTATGACGGTGAACGGCTGGAATTTTTCCAAAATAGTATCGGGGGTGAAATCTCTCAGCATCCAGGCAAGCAGATCAATGGCTTTGGGTGGGACACCGTCTTCATCCCCGATGGCTATGGCGGGGCGATCCGATCTGAGCTGGACGATGCTACATACGATGAGCTCTACCAGGTGATCAAGCCGATCGGCGCGGTACGGGATTTTCTAAGAACCTCTTTTCACAATCAAAATTAGACACTCACTGACTCTTGTAATGCCCTGCGGGCGATACGCTGACTAACGAACGCTTCGTATCGGGTGATGGTCTCGCTATCGCCAGTGTGTTTGCCCACATTGTCGCTGAGCTTGACAGTCGGAGTTCCATTAACCCGTGTGGCTTTCATGACAAAGTTGTTGGCTTGCACGTCCAGGTCGTTGGTGAGCGTCGTTCCCCAGCCAAATAGTACTTGGGTCTTGCTGCGGAAATGATCGGCAAGTCGAAAAATTGTATCAATATCAAGTCCATCACTGAATACCACTGTTTTGCTCATAGGGTCAATCTGTAGTCGATCATAAAACTCGATGACTTTTTCGCCGAATTCGATGGGATCGCCCGAATCATGGCGGAGCGCTTTCCAGCTGGCGGCTTGCTCGGGGGTAAAATCAGCAAAGAAGAACTCGCTCGTGAATGTGTCGGTGAGTGCCGTTGATAAGTCACCGCGGTAGAGCTCTTGCCAGTCACGTAGGACTCGGTTGTGTCCATCGAGTGGATTGTCGCCAGCGCTATCTTCGAGAGCGGCGTATACCATAGGGAGTTCATGCGCAAACGTGCCGATGGGCGGAAGGCCAAGTTCTTGGGCGAGGTAGATATTGGAGGTGCCGACAAAATTTTCAGGTAACTCATGAGCTACTCGTGTCACAACGTGACGCTGCCATTCCCAGCTGAAACGTCGGCGGGTACCGAAGTCAGAGAATTTGATGTCGGGGCGATCCCGCAGACGAGCAATTTTGTTATCGAGTCGCCGGTCGCCCTCGGCGTAAAGGTCAGCAAGTGAGCTACCATCGCGAGCAAGTTTGTTAGCAAAGTATAACTCGTTGAGCTCGCTCATCACGATAGTCTCCCAAAATGTCACGAGTGGCCAGGCACCTGCGGTGTGCACCGCGATATCACCACGCTCATCGTAGCCAATATGGAGCGGGGGAAGGGGATTGTCAGCGAGAAAGTCTAGGTACTCTTCGGAAAACTGTGCCATGCCATCTTGGTTTTGTAATCCGGCGAGATAGGCAACTTCTTCGGGTTGCCAGCCGTGTCGCTGTTGATCAAGGCGCTCTGCTAAATTCCAGGGTGTCACGAATTCAGATAATTTTGCCGACGATCGGTTTTTGAGCTCAAAGGAAACCTCGGCATCGGGATGCTTTGCAAATTCAAGCCCAGCCATCGTGGCTTTATAGTAGTCGAGTCCTCGGGTAATATGCTCTGTCATAGGGATTCCTTATATATTGTTAATATCACACTATTATGTATATCATACTTCGTGTTATATTGACACTATCAATCACCAATCCAGATGGTTGACGCCTCTCCTCGCTACATGCAGGATCGAGGCTCGGCGACACATAGCGAGCACGAAACGCTCCTCGGAATTTAACAATCCTATCGTTACAAGAAAAGAGGTGAGAGTGATGGATCAATGGCAACTTGCCGCGGGCAGTACGGTCGGTAGATCGCACCGACTGATCGGACGAAACAATCAGGATGCGTGGCATGTGCTGCGATCTGAGCGTTCGATTGTCGCCGTGGTAGCCGATGGCTGCTCTGGGGGTGAGTGCTCTGAAGTTGGATCCCAGCTCATGGTGCAGTTACTCGCGCGGATTGTACATGACGTAGTGGTGAACGGAGAGGTGATTGACTGGCGGCGGGTAGAACTCGAAGTTCTCAGCCAGATCGATGCGCTTGTCCGGAATCTAGGTATGCCGTACGCGGCCGCAGTAGAGAAGTATTTTCTTTGTACGCTGGTCGGCGTAGTAATGACGTCGGAACAGGCGACATTTTTTGCCTGTGGGGATGGTGTGGTGATCGTGGATGATGAAGAGCTTCGGCTCGGACCTTTCCCTGGCAATCAGCCGCCCTATCTTGCGTATCAGTTACTAGGAGACCAGTCCAGCATAGACCCTGCTTTGACGCGGCTTGTTCCTGTCTGGGACGGCTCCGCAGGCGGTATCGATCACTGGTTGATCGGCACTGACGGGCTGGACGATCTGATCGCGCAACAATACGCGATGCGTCCCGGGCTCGATGTATCGGTTGGTTCGCTGACGCAGTTTTGGCAGCAGGATCGCTATTTTCGGGGAAATCCCGAGCTGGTGAACCGGGAGCTGAAACTGATCGGCCGTGACTGGCCACATACAAATCCAGAACCGGGACTGCTCGGTGACGACACGACGCTCATCGTTGGACGACGAGCTGGACACTTCTAGGGAGGTGGAGTTGCATGACTATGGTTCAGATCGCTGGTCGTTCGGTTCGCTTGAAGGCTGACCAAATAATCGGCCAAGGTGGTGAGGCGACAATCTATCAGATTGATCCCGGCACTGTCCTGAAGTTGTACAAGACACCGACCGACCCGGATTATGCAATGAATCCGGCGCTCCAGCAGGCAGCTGCAGCGCGCCTGGGTGATCAGCAGCGTAAGTTGCCGGCATTTCCGACCGGTCTGCCGCCAGAAGTAGTGGCGCCGAGCGAGCTTGTTCGCGTCGGGGGTGACATCATCGGGTTCACGATGCCATACATTAGCGGGATGGAAGTGTTGATGCAGTACGGTCTTCGCACGTGGTGTGAGGCCAATGGTATCGACACTAACCAGACAATCTCGATCTTCCGGGAGCTGCACACAGTAGTGCGTCACCTTCACCGGTTGGGTGTTGTGGTGGGAGACTTCAATGATCTCAACGTACTGACTGACGGACGGACACTTCGACTCGTCGATGCTGACAGCATGCAGTTCGGTGGATTTATCTGCCGGACGTTTACGGGTCGATTCCTCGACCCGTTGCTGGCAGGCGTCACGCAACTGGTCCCCGTCCGGCCGCACAACCAGAACAGTGATTGGTACGCATACTTTGTGATGCTTATCCAGTCGCTGCTCCATGTAGGGCTGTACGGTGGTGTTCATCGTCCTACGGCCGGCACACGGTTTCAGCATGACGACCGGGTGCTGCAGCGGATCACGCTACTGCATCCGGATGTGCTTTACCCCAAGCCGGCACGAGCGTTTGCGATCCTGCCGGACGAGCTACAGGCGTATTTCCAAGCGGTGACCGAGCATGACCGACGGGAGGCTTTCCCATTGAAATTGCTCGATAATCTGCGGTTTACGACCTGCTTGTTGTGCGGCAATTTGCATGCTCGGCCGACCTGTCCGCAATGTCAGGCTCCCGGCAGAGTGCATCAGACCGTGACGATCCGTGGCCAAGTGACGGCACGGCGGGTATTTCGGACTTCGGGCAAGATCGTGCAAGCGGCCGTGCAACATGGCCAACTGCTATATCTCTACGAAGAGCGGTGTGTCCTCTACCGTGAAGGCAGCAATCGTCTCATGGACGCAACGCTCAGTCCTGAACTACGTTTTCGGCTGCGCGGGACAGACACGTTGATCGCGCACGGTAACGTGCTGCTGATAGTAGCCAGTGACGGCACGGTTTCGCGCCATGTGGCCGACTGCTACCTGGGACGTTTGCCGATGTTCGACACCAATGCCGACGACTTCTTTTGGCTACAAGATGGTCAATTGCGGCAGTCGGCTCGACTCGGGTCTCTGTACCTGGGTGATGTGCTCTCCGGACAGACTCTGTTTTGGGTGGGCGAGCAGCTGGGGTTTGGGCTGTACCGAGCTGGTCAGCTCGTGCGCGGGTTTGTATTTCACCCGGGACGACGCGGTCTCAATGACCAAGTAAAACTCGGTGCTATCCGGGGTCAACTCGTCGATGCGACCTGCTCGTTGTCGGAAGATTATGCGTGGTTTTTCACTACCACGCAGGAAGATGGCACGCTCATGCATCGTGTGCGTGTCATCAAGGCTGATGGTTCTGTCGTGGCTGAGCAATCGGCAACAGCAGGTGAAGATACTTGGCTGGGTGGCGGTATTCGTGGCCATATGGCGGTCGGTCATTCGCTGTTTGCGGCGACTGACGATGGTCTTGTCCGCGTAACGTGTCACCAGTCGAGAGTGGAAGTAGAACGAGAGTTCCCTGACACCGAACCATTTGTTCATGCCAACGTTCGGCTCATGCCGGGCTCGGGCGGCATCTACGTGGTGTCGACCAACGACATCACACTACTCACGATTCACTAGGAAACCAGAAAGGATGTAGTCATCATGACTGCAAAGCTCCCATTCCCGAAGTTTTACTCCCCGAAGAATGTCGTAGCTGATCGCTGGATCGACTACGCCGGCCTCCAGGCCGCGGCAGTCGACTGGCGTAACCGCCATCGCATCAAGGCCGCCAACACCGACAGGTTCCGCCTGGGCGTGCTGGCGATCGACGTGCAGAATACCTTTGTTCACCCACAGGGCGAGCTCTACGTGGCCGGGATGACCGGCTCGGGTGCCGTGGACGATACGGTGCGTCTGGTGGAGTTCATCTACCGAAATCTCGATGTGATCACAGGCCTGTCCTGCACACTGGATACGCACCGGATGTTCGCGGTCTTCCATCCGGCCTTCCTGGTGGACGAGCGGGGTAATCACCCGGCACCGTTCACGCAAGTCACCAACGCCGAAGTGCGCGCCGGTGTCTGGAAGCCGAGCGTCTTTGCGGCCTCGGCGCTGGGCATCAACCTGATGGCGCTCGAACGGCATCTCGAACACTACACGCACGAGCTGGAACAGGCAGGGCGCTACGCCTTGACTATCTGGCCGTACCATGGCGTGCTCGGTGATCGTGGCCACACACTGGCCTCGGGACTGGCTGAAGCGGCCAATTTCCATGGACTGGTGCGAGGCGTGCAGCCGGGGATCGAAGTGAAGGGTACGAACCCTTTGGTCGAGAACTACTCGGTGCTCGGCCCCGAGGTTCGTCAGCTCTTCGACGGCACTCCCGTCGAGCGCAACACGCGCTTCGTCGAGCAGTTGCTGCGCTACGATGCGCTGGTGATCGCCGGACAGGCCAAGAGCCACTGCGTGGCGTGGACGATCGACGATCTGCTAAAGGAGATCCTGACTGTGGATCCGGCGCTCGCGCGCAAGATCTACTTGCTCGAGGACTGCACCACGGCGATCGTCGTCAAGGACGCCAAGGGCAACGTCATCTACGACTACGGTCCTGATGCCGACGCGGCGTTCGACAAGTTCCGCCAGGCAGGGATGCACGTGGTGAAGTCCACGGATCCCCTCGATACCTGGCCGGATCTACAGATCTAACCGAGCGATCGGTTCGGTGGGAGCTGGCAATTCTGTCTGCTCCCACCTTCAGATTTTTCCTCAACACAGAAAGGAAGTGGGTACCATGGGTACCAATCAGTCTCTCTCCGCACTCATCGGTGATGGCGGGCTCGACCCGAGCGCCACTGCAGCTATGCAGCTGACGGTCGAAGATGTCGGCGCCGCTATCCAGGCAGGGCTTGGTGACGTGACAATCGACGACATCACGACCAGCGAAGTCTTGCTCGTCAGCTTGTTGGTTGATGACAGTATCTCGATCGATTACGGCGGCAACGCCCAGGCGATTCGTGATGGTCACAACCAGCTCATCGATGCGCTCAAAGGCGCGAAGTCCTCGGCTGCCGTGCTGATCAGCTGCGGCTACATCAACGGCACGCTGTTGTACCCATACGTCATGTTGGATCAGGCTGTCCAGATGGACGGGCGCAACTTCCGTCCTGGTGGTGGCACGCCGCTGTACCGTCAGGCCGAAATCGTCCTGACGACGGTGGCGGCCAAGATGGCCGAATTCGAACAGGGCGGTGTGGCGGCTCGAGCGATCACTGCCATCCTGACGGATGGTGGCGACAACTCCGGACCGGTAGCACCAGTTACGCTGCGTGCGATGGTGGAGGGCTTGCTCCGGACCGAACAGCACATTGTGGCTGGTGTGGGCGTCACTGACGGCTACACCGATTTTCATGCCGTGTTCAACAGCATGGGGATCATGCCGGAATGGGTGCTGACGCCTGGCAATTCGCCCAGCGAGATTCGGAAAGTCTTCCGGGTCATCAGCCAGTCGGCAATTCGTGCCTCGCAGACAGCTACCTTCAGCCAGACGGCGATGGGTGGCTTCGGCGGCTAAGCCACGCACGCGTAACGATAGGGTTATATACCGAGTTGACTAGTGAGTCAGCTTTGTAAGCGCCCTCATGGCCGGGACTCAGAGAGATAATCCTCTCAGAGTCCCGGCCTTTTTCAATTTCCCAGAATTCAATCCAGACTATTGACTTTATTATATAAAAAATGTATAA
>OFRO01000043.1_pt1 | contig 40397 bp, 49 predicted proteins | sample 1543091 | NCBI WGS metagenome assembly OFRO01 (sample SAMN07774217, study PRJEB24372) | wastewater metagenome | isolation source: Exp Tend NO 10WW | collected 2016-02
TACAAGGAAACGGATTTCCTTACAGAGGGGGGGAGATACGACACAATTATTACAAATCCGCCATATTCAATAGCACAAAAGTTTATTCTAAAAGCAAAAGAAGTAGCACGAAAAAAGATTATATTTTTATTGCCATTATCCTACCTCCACGGGAAAAAACGCTTTGATGAAATATGGACAGACAAAGATTTCCCACTCGCGAGAATTTATGTATTCACCAGATACCCACTTTTGGGCGAAACATTGAGAAAAGATGGAAAACATAATACAGGGATGATGGTCTATGCGTGGTTTGTCTGGGAAAAGAAATACAATGGAGAACCAATAATAAAATGGCTAGATAATAACGAATATATTTTATCAAAAAAAGTTAAGTCTAAACAACATAACAAGAAAGTATGAATTACGAAACATTCCTCCAACTTTTCTACACCCTCTCTCTAGGAGCAGGGATGATGGGATTGCTGATGTTATTGATAATCACTAAGGATAAAAGATGAGATCCTTGCAAATGACAAGCGTTACTGATACAATGAAAGAAATTATTAACATGAAAGAAATGACAACCGCAAGTGAAATGGGAAAGAAGTCTTGGAAATCAAAAGTGCGCAAGATGGGTGAAAAAGAAGCACGAGAAGCACTCTTAAAGAACCTTGAAAAAGCAAGAGAAAAACGCTGGATTAAGCCAGAACTCACAAACGCTATTGACAAGGAAACTGAATAAGAGTATACTAGAGATACAAGGTTAGAGACAGGCCACAAATCTATATAAAGCCAGAGCCTCAAACCTAAAGCATACTGGGAAACTCGCATAGCGGTAACTGGTAAGCCACAAGTGTTTCTATAAGTAAATAAAAAAACGAGTATGGACATAGCAGTAAGAAGTTTTGTCGGGACAGCGAAAGCCTTTAGGGAAATGACCCACAGAGAGGCCATCAAGGTAATCCGATCTAGCGACTACCTAAACGACCCAAGGCCAGACATGATACCTCAAGACGAAACAGAGTGTCAGAAGTGTGGCGGAGAGCCTACTTGCCACCATGTAGACGAGAACGATGCCTACTGGGAAGCGATACTCGCAGAGAAAAATGAAACAAGACACCTATGAGCAATCAACAAAAAATAGTCCTTGAATCAGCAAGTAAAACAGAAGTCTTTATACCAGCATTTCAAGTCAAGAAAAACAGAAAATTCCCATGCGAGTACCGAAAGCGTTGCCAAGAGCTAGTAAAACTCAAACTCCTCAAGAGCCTTGGACTCAAATACATAGACGGAGCAAATTACGGGACATTTCAAATCACTAAATTAGGAATCAAACAACTAACAAAGGCGATGGGTGATAGTCGGGCGTAAAGCCTAAAACTATGCAAAAAACAAAACTAATCAAGGTATTAAAGAAACAAGCAATCATTCTAGGAATCTGGACTTTAGGAGCAATAGCAGGAGCCAGTGCTATAAATTGGTACTACCTGCTACCAACCCTAGAGAACCAGACAGTATTTGAGCAAAGGGGCTGGGCTAGTAGTGACCTGAAAGTGGAAGACAACTCACACAACATGGGGGATAGTAAACTTTCTGACTCTAGGCTGGTACAAGAACCCAAGGCACAGGAGGAGTCTACTCGCTTGGAGGCAGACTCCCACAGTGTCATAGCGACTACCTATAATCCGACTGAGGCTCAGACCGATAGCGACCCATTCACAATGGCAAGCGGTAAACGAGTCTACGAAGGAGCAGTAGCAAGTAACTGTCACCCTATAGGAACAAAGATTAAAATAGAGAACGAAGTATTCACAGTAGAAGATCGCATGAATAAGAGATACACTAAAGACTGCGGAACAGCGAATGAACGCCTAGACATCTTCAAATTCAATAAAGCAGATAATTTTAAGAAAATAGTAAAATACGCAAAAGTATGAACATCCTAAACACAATACAACAGAGTCTCAAAGCCCCTAAAGGACAGATGAACTCTTTTGGAAACTACAAATACCGCTCATGCGAAGATATACTCGAAGCAGTAAAGCCTCTTCTTGGAGAAGCAACTCTACAAATCAGCGATGAACTGGTAAATATCGGAGACAGATACTACATCAAAGCAGAAGCAAGTCTTTCAGACGGAGAGAAGATATGGTCTACAACTGCCTACGCCAGAGAAGCAGAAACCAAGAAAGGAATGGACGAATCACAAATAACTGGAAGTGCCTCATCTTATGCTCGAAAGTATGCCCTTAACGGACTCTTCCTGATTGACGATACAAAGGACGCAGACACGATGGATAATTCGTCACCAGACGCAAAAAAACCCACTTCTAAGACGGTTACACCTAAAAGTGATACCAATACATGCCCAGACTGTTCTAGCCCCCTTAAAATGCGTCAGAATGGAAATGGAGGATATTGCCCAAAGAAGTACCCTCTCACTAATCCAAGTTGTCCACCAAAGCCTCTCTCAGAATCAGACCAGAAAATCAGTGATGAAATAGATACCTGGCCTGAACCGATCCCCACAATTCTAATCGATGAAGATACAAAACTATGAGTGACAAGAAATTCGCCGAAGGTCTCTACTTTTTCGAGAGTGATAAGGACTTCATTATAGGAAAGCTCTCAATCAACCAAAACCAATTCCAAAGTTGGCTCGCTACTCAAGAACCAGACGAGAAGGGGTATGTACGAATTGATATACTTAAAAGCAAAGACGGAAAGCCATACGCTACTCTTAATAATTGGAAACCTCAAAGATAATGACTAGCGTAAAATCAGCAAGACAAAAAGGAAAAGACCTCGAGAATCTAGTAGCAGACAAAATCATAGAATACGGCATTGATCCTAGGGCGAGAAGAGATGGTGCAAGTGGAGCTGGCACGAGAGAAAAAGGAGACATCTGTACCTCGGCCAGTATCAATGGAAGAAACTTAGGAATTGAGTGTAAAAACCATGCAGTAGCCCATGTCAAAGACTGGTGGACTCAAGCTCAACAACTAGAAAAACTAGGCAGAGAGCCTGTAGTCGCCTATAAGCTCAAAGGAGAGGGGTTAGGAGATACTAAGGTCATTATCTACTTAGAAACCTTCCTAGAGCTATTACAAGGCCAATCAGGAGGTGTCTGTGACCGAGAACATCTACCAGAAGGGCTGAAGTGGAAAATGAAGAGACTCAAGGATTATGCTCACGATTTATTTAAGGAGTTATGATAAAAATACTTGACCTAGAAGAAGTAGGAAGAAAGATATTCAAGGCGAATGGTCTTCCTGCTGTACTTGACTCTATCAACGTAGAGTTGACTGGTTGGCTAGGATACTATTCTGAACAGATAATCCGCCTAGATATAAACGAAGCAGTATTCCACCACAACACTAAGGGGGAGGGCGAAGAAAAACTCTCGGATAAGACAGTGGAAAGCCTATGGAAGATAACTGAAGAAGGCCAAGATCAAACAAGAACCAAGCAAACACTCAAATTTTTAGAAAAAGCAATGTCAAACATCAAAGCCTCAATAAGAAGGGCTGAAACTGAAAGCCGTAATCTTACCTAGTATGAAAAAAGAAACACTCATCAAACACATAAAAAAGATAAAACCAGACTGGGAAGTAGGGAAGATGTGTAAAAAGAACTGCTCCCAATGTGACGGATTCAAGAAAGCAATTAAAAAAGTGATAACAACAATAGAAAAAGTGTATGAAACACCACTCAGAAGAAAATAAAACCAACGCCCTGGCTAGATGGGCTAGAGGAGATGATCCTCAAGAAATATGTAAAGAACTCGGAATAGTAATGCTCACACTAAAGAACTGGAAAGCTCGCGCAAAAGAACAAAACTTCCTCGAAACGCCTAAACTAGGAAAGAAACCAAGCGAGATAAACATTGAAGGAGTAGTCCACGCTATGCAGAAGCATCCTAACGAACAGCAAAGCCCGGAATACAAAACATCATCAGTCCAAGTCGCTGCCTGTCTGGAACTCGCAGGACATCAAATGACAGGAATGTCCGGAGATAAAAGAAAAGAGTTTCACTACACTAACCACCCAGACCTAGAAACGATCGCCAGAGACTACTGGAACGGGGAACTCAGCGGATCATACTGGCAATTCTCAAACAAAGTATTTGAAATACTCGCTAAATCTAAAAGGTAAATATATGAAAACATATAAAGCAAAATTAGAAGCTAACTATGATAGAGGTAGAAGTACAGTAGTTGTTATTATTGAAGCAGAATCCGTAGTAAAAGCGATGGAACTAGCAAATATTGAGGGTAGAAAATTAGATAGTAGGGGTAATTATGAAGTTGCAGATATAAGTGTATTTGAAGATTAAGTAACCAACCAACTCATTGAAGTATGAAAAAAGGAGACAAAGTGTGGGTAAATACCTTCTGGTACAACTCGTATGTTGGCGAAATAAAAGCAGAATTGTACGGTATATTTGGAAAAAAGTACCTCGTAGAGTACACATCCACTGGTCTTGACGGTCGAAATAGAAAATCTGCCGACATCTACTACTGGTGGAAACTAATCAAATACTAAACCACTCTAAGTAATAATATGGAAGTAATAAAAAAATATAATCAACACCGCCGAGATTTATACTGTGATATGAAATGTGAGTCTTGTGGGTATGAAGAAACTGATAAATACGCCTACGATGACAGAAACTTTTGGGATAATGTGATTCCAAACAGAAAATGCAGAGAATGCGGAAAATCAACGGTTGACCTCGGGCTAGAGGTAAAAAATGTGCCGACAAGATATTCTGAATTTGAAGTAGTCTAACTAACAAAAACAACTAGGTGGGTGTCTGGGGGAGTCTAGCACCACTGGCGGACTGTGGTAGTCAGTGAAATCCACAGGACATTGAGAAAGTATTTAAGCTCAAGTCTTCCCCAAACATCCATCTAGTAATGGTGTATCTACTAACCAATAAATATAGAGCGTATGAAAGAAATTAAAACACTAGCAGTAGCACTTGGCGGTATCTTCCTTTTACTTTGTGCACTGGCGTTTATGGCTAGAGTAGTAAGGGTAATTTATTTTGGATTTTAACCTATGTCACAAATAGCTAAAGAAGAAAACTTATGAAGCAGTTTTTCAAAAGAATCTTTTGCTCGCACAATTGGAATAAACTTACCGATTCTCAATCATTAGACTACTTATCAATAACTCAAAGCCTCATATATTGGAATGTATGGAAGTGTAAGTCTTGTAGGAAAGTAGTGGTTAAACTAAAAAGCGAAATAATGTATCAAGCCCTATGACAATAGCTAAAGAAGAAAAGTGTCCTCTCTGTAAAGGGACTGGAATATCACCAGACTGGAGCCAGAAGAAAGCCACAAGCTTAGAGCGGTCAAAATTAGCGAAGAGACTAAAACTAGAAGGTCTCACGGTGAGGCAGATACAGAGAGCAATGGGACTTTCATCGCCAAGTGTAGCTCACTACTACATAGTAAAAGATTGCCCTCACTTCTTTAGTGTAGGTGGAATATGTCGTAACTGCAGTAAAGAACATAACTAAAACACTATGACAATAGCTAAAAAGGTAGAGGAATTCGACCAAGTAATAACAGAAATGGGAAACCACCCAGCTCATAAGTACCGAAAGCTCCTTATTGACCATTTTGAAGCCTCTCTAAGAGAAGTAGAGGAAGAGGCCTCAAAGCATACAGCCACATGCACAGCACTTCAGGAAAATGGAATGGTAAATGATTTCTGTTGTCAGCCTCTCACAGAAGGGGAGGGGGAATTGAGTAAAACAGGACACACTCTGGGTGCAGTAATAGATTGTAAGAAATGTGAGAAAAGCCATGTTTTTGAAATTATGGGCGTTAAACAAGAGGCTAAAGAATGTCATTGTTCAAGAACATCAGAATTTCATCATCAAGATTCAACCTTCAAATACCATAGTTACGATATATGCTCTATAAATCCTTTAAGTAAGCCCCAACAAGAGAGTAAGGAAGAGGAGTACATTGATGGCTTCAAAATAGAGTGTGAACATGGAAGTAGAGGAAGATGTTTAAAATGTCTTGGTCTTGAGGAACCATCTAAAAAGCCATCCGAGAGGATTGAAGAAATGCTAGAAAACCTCATAGGCCAGCCCGCTTACCAGTCAATGTTCGCAACGATAGTAGCTTACCTAGACGAGCTACATAAAGCAGGGAAGATATGAAAAAGATACTAGAAAAAATAAGAGAGTACCTTTTTGGAAGATGTCGATTTTGTAGAAGTTTTGACTTAGAATACAATGACGGCTGGGGGAGGACTTACTGTAAATCGTGTAATAAGAGGCATAAGTGAAGTAGATCACGAGATCAAAATGTGTTGACTAAATAAGTAATTAAATCTATATTAAGAGTAATAAAGAGCTACAAAATGAACATAATCATCGTAAAATATAAGAACCCAGACGCTGAGGAAAAATGCTTAGAAAGCGTTGAGAAGTTTACCGATTTAGAAAAACACAAACTCACAGTATTTGATAATGAACTAGCTGGAAACCTCAATTTAGGAAAACTTTGGAACCAACTCATCGAAGCCTCGGATGAAGAAGTTATTTGTTTACTTAATTCCGATTGCGTGGTAGAGGAAGGATGGGATAAACTAGAGTTCTCTGCTATGCCAATTGATGTAGGAGCATCTGGACCAGTGACCGACAACTGCGGAACTGCTCAAAAAGGGATGCCAAAAATGGACATTATTCAAGAAATAAACGACCTTTCAGGGTTTTGTTATGTTTTCAGAAAAAGTGTTTGGAAAGAAGTTGGAGGATTCCCTGAGGATTTTCCATTTTACGGGCAAGAAAGCGTTTTTAACAGGAAACTCCAAGATAGAGGGTACAAGTTAATGGTAGATAGACGAGTATTTGTATCCCACGAGAAGGGTTCCAGTTTCAAAAAAGCCTTAGCAGAAGGTGAACCGATTTCAGATGAGGCAGAATGGGGGGCGTTTCATTACTACAACTACCTGGATCGTCTCAGGATACTTCGGTCTATTGTGGATAAAGATTTCAAAATGATTGTTATCGGAGGAGGGAGGGGCAATGAATTTCCACTCCACAAGGGTATGGAGCAGGCAGTAAATGAGTTTTTTGGTAAGAATGCTATTTTGTTAAATAAAGAGGCTTGTATTCCTGAAATAATAGATGTTTTTCAGCCAGACCTTATCCTCAATACTGAGACAAAGTACGGACAGCCAGTAGAAGATTTCTTGAAATATGCAAAAAAAGAGGGTGTAAAAACTGCTTCCTACTACAATGACATGAGATGTCCTATTACTCAGGAGTGCGAGACACCAGAGAATTTAAAGAGAGATTTGAATGACACTTTTGACGTTATATTTATATGTAACGAAGCTCATAGGTCTCATTGGGCGGAAGAATGTAAAGTTCCTGTTTATTATATGCCACAGGGGTCAATACAACATCCTAAGCCTAAAAATGGGGAAAGGCACAGCATCTTACATATAGGCTCGACTAATCCCGGCTACTACCATCAGAATAGAGCTATGCTTATCAGGGACTTGCAATCCAGTGGGAAAGAAGTGACAACTAAAAATGCCTCTGCAAGAGAAGATAGGTTAAAGATACAGAACGCCTCTTACGCTGATTACCATGCTTCAGATTACTCACTTTCTATCTCAATGAATGTTAGTAAGTACACAAGTGACAGACTCTACACTATTACAGGGGCAGGTGGATGTGCATTAGTCTTTCAGCCTGGCGGATTAGATGATATATTCAAGGATAGAGAACACGTTTTATTTTTTCGCTCTGCTGAAGAGGCAAGGAAGATAATGGATAGAACAACTGAAGAGGAAAGAGAAGAAATAAAGCTTAATGCCTTTAAGTACGTTCAGAAATTTCACACATATAAGATAAGGTTGCTAAACATACTTGCAAACTTGTACTCAAGTGATAAGAGTTTTTGGGGAGACTTGAACAACTTACCTAAAATAGGAAAATAGTATGCAAACAGGAGAAACCAACAACCGACTAACAGCGATTAGATATGTCGGAAAGATGAAAAATAACCAAGCAAGATGGCTTTTTCTATGTGAGTGTGGTGTAGAGAAGGATATTATCGTCTACCACGTTAAAACAGGAGCAACTAAATCTTGCGGGTGTCTCTTGCGGGAAATAATGAGAGGGCAACATTGGAATAAACAACATGGTTATTTTGGAACGAGAACTTACAGGAGTTGGAATTCAATGAAGAGCCGATGTGAGAATCCAAAAGCTACTGCTTATGAAAGGTATGGTGGAGCAGGAATAAAAGTCTGTAGGAGATGGCAGAAGTTTGAAAATTTCCTAGAGGACATGGGAGAAAGGCCAGACGGTAAGACGCTAGATAGAATCAACAACTTAAAAGGGTACTCAAAAGAAAACTGTCGATGGGCAACGATAAAAGAGCAGCAGAATAATAGGAAAAATGTAAAAAAGAAATGAAATACGACCTTGGAGCAGGACAACAAAAAGAAGAGGGGTACAAATCGGTAGATATTTCTGATAAGTGTGGCGCAGACATTGTAGCTGACATTCGCGAACCGTGGACATGGGCTGAGGATGTAGAGGCATTGCGTTCAGATAACACACTCGAACACTTGACCTGGGAAGAACTGAAATCAGTTGTGAACGAAGCTTGGGAAAGAATGATATCAGGAGGAGTGTTCTGGATTCGTGTTCCTTTAGCGGTTAGTTTTGATGACACCTTAGAACAGCTAAAAGACCATCTAATGGCTGCTCTCACTGATCCCTCGCATAAAACTTTCTACACTACCCAGACCTTTGACTACTTTGATATGGATCACAGCAGGGGTAAAGTGTATGGAAGGGACTACGGTATTAAACTTTGGAAAAGAATTAGAAACGAAGAGTGGGGTGGGAGGTTCCTTATCGTAGAACTACAAAAGCCATGATACTGAGAGACGACGATGTTTTTTTAACAGAAAGTCCAACAGACGGAGCCTTGTTTTACGACTTTGAGAAATTTAAGTACGCTCACGAACTGATCGCAGGTGCAGGATTCAAGCACATGCTGGCTATTTGTGCTTCAGAGATACCAAATCATAGAGAACTCACAGGGTATATACTAGACAGAAAAGACGAATTTGAGTTTGGAGTTCACGGTTGGGGACACGAAAAATACTCTACTTGGGAAAATGAGACAAACATAGCCAGAAGTCTGTTTAGAGCCAAAGAGAGGATAGAAAACGTCTTTGAGGTAGAAGTTAGATGGTTCTTCCCCCCATGGAATAAGAGAAGCCAGCAGATGTATGATGCTTGCGAGGAAATAGGACTAAAATTAGATGACAACTGGTGTAATTTCACGGAGGCTCTGAGTGGAGTGGAAAAAGAGACAATCTGCTTTCACTTCTGGAACGGCGAAGAAGTAAAACAACTAAAACTATGGCTTACACAGCAAATGTAGGGAATTATCGTCCAGAAAGGAAAGATATTAAATGCTATACCGATGACAAACTCGGAAATCCGCATTATTCTTCTCGTCTCTATAAAATACTCTCTCACATTTACGACCCAGGAGAATGGAGTGTCTATGTTGATGCGGATATATTTCTACCAGAAGGGATGGAGGAGAAGCTTATTGAAGAACTAAATGAAAGCGGAATGGCAGTTGGAGTTTTTAAGCACCCATGGAGAGATAATATCTTTGACGAAGCTGAGGAGGTGGTCAGACTTGGTAAGGATGAGGCTAAAAATGTCACTGATGTTATGGAGTATTATAAAGAGCATGAGTATGAAAGACCAGATATGGGATTGGCAGCTTGCGGGGTGTTAGTACGGAACAACTACTTGGCAGGTGATTTTAATGAACGATGGTGGATGGAACTGTGTACTGGGAGTAAGAGAGACCAACTCTCATTCCCGATAGCTTTTTACGGCTTAATACACTACTTTGGAGGAAACATTTACGATTTCAAGAAAAAGTCATGATTTATTATATCGTTTTAGGAGACAACCAAACAGCTTCATCAAGACTACGGGTACATGCTATTCGTCCATTCTTAGAATCTTCTTTAGAACTCCCAGAAAAGTATAAAAAAGGTGATGTGCTTATTATTCAGAAAGTCCACAACCCCGACGAGTTGAGAAAAGCTCAGAGCCAAGGAGCAAAAGTTATTTTTGACATAGATGACTACTACTGGTATCGGAACGCTTACAGAAACATGGTTGAGTTAGCAGACGAGGTGACGGTAGACACTGAAGAAAAAGCCAAAGAGATTTTAAGAATAAGAAAAACCGTAAAAGTGATACCAGATTGCCTAGATTGGGACGGGACGGTAGCTGAAAATCCAGAAAGGGACGTTATTGGCTGGACTGGTTACGGGAATAATGCAGAGTCTCTAAATCCTATTGGCGGAGTAGTAGCGAGACACTATACCTGGAAACTAATAACAAGTACAGATATAGGTAAGTATGTAGACTTTCCTTTTAGATTCAAAGAGTGGAGTTTAGGAACTGTAGATAAAGAACTCGCCAAGTGTGAGATGACTGCTTATCACCTACCCGACGAGCTAGTAGGAAACGTAAAAGGAATGCATAAACTCCTGAAAAGTTGGGCTATCGGAATACCTTGTTACACATCACGAATGCCAGACTATGTAAAAGCCATGAAAGAAGCTGGTGTCGGAGAGAAATACTTAATAGATGACTGGTCAAAACTAGAAAACATAGGATTTGACGAGAGATGTCGGGAGTATGCTATGCGTTATAAACCAAGTAATGTAGCAAAATTATGGTTGGAGGTGATTGGGGAGCTAAAGAACGAATCTGGGGACTAGAGCCTTACTACGATCCAGGTAGAGCAATAGATATTTACGAAGCCGTTAAAGACCTTGGGATTGAATCCATACTAGATGTTGCATGTGGGGTTGGGTTGATACTTGAGTCACTTTCATGGAAGATACCGTGTCATAAATACCACCAGTTTGATGTTGAACAATATCCTGAGTGGAAAAGTTTAGTGATAAGCCCACAAAAAGAAGATTTGTTTGAATATATAAAGCGAGATGACAGTTACGACCTTGTCCTCATGCTCAACGCGTATAGGAATTGGGACGAAGAACCGAGAAAAGAGTTCAACCAGTGGCTTAAAAGAAACGCTAAATACTTTATTACCTCTTACGAAGGAGAAAATCCTATATGTGATAATTGGAGCGTTATTGGCAAGGACGTTAAGGGATATGACCTAAAACTCTACAAGATATGAAAATACTGATAACAGGCGGTGAAGGATTTATAGGCTCTCACTTTCAGAAGGCTATTAAGGCAGACATCTACGATATTGTGAACGGAGATGATATTCGTGACAGGTACAAGCTAGATAACCTAATCAATAAGGAGAAGTACGATATTGTAATAAACCTAGCGGCAAGAGCTGGTGTCCCGATGGGCGAAGAACATTACGAAGAGTTTATTTCTACAAATGTTACCGGACTCAAAACTTTAATTGAAGTTTGTAGGAAACATAAAGCAAAACTGATACATTTTTCTTCATCTTCAGCTTTAGAGGCGAAATCAGTCTATGGAATTACCAAACTAGCAGGGGAAAAGCTCTTAGAGGCTTCTGGTATTGACTATCTGATAATTAGACCATTCACAGTCATAGGCGAGAATGGACGCAAGGAAATGGTTATCTACAAATGGAAAGGGCAATACGAAAGAGGTGAGAAAATCAGTTTCTACGGAGATGGTACTACTTTTAGAGGATATACTTATGTTGGAGACCTCATAGATGGCGTGTTAGCAAGTCTTAATATATCGAAAGAAACTCTTAATGTTGGTGGGAGTCAGAAGGTTATTCTTGAAGAACTTTGGAACATTTTTAAGGAAAAGTACCCAGACGCAGAAAGAGAGATACTTCCATTACCGAGCTACGACATCACAGGGGAAATGGCTGATATATCTAGAACGACTGAGCTGACAGGTTGGACACCTAAAACAGATATTAAGTCTAAGATAAAAGAACTATGTTAAACGTACTACGACCGGTATTCAATCAAAGCGAACACGAGCAGATACTCGCTGGTATCAGTGAGATTTTAGACAGTGGCTGGATAGGCCAAGGCCCTAAAGTCAAGGAACTAGAGGAAAAATGGGCTAAACTAACAGGGGCTAAGTATGCTATTGCAACAAATTCTTGCACTGCTGCACTAGAACTAGCGGTCAGAGCTGTTAAATGGCCTAAAACGAAGGTAATAACAGTCAGTCCTTTTACATTCATCTCGTCAGCTCTCTGTGCACTAAACAATGGATACGAAGTCAACTTTGTAGATATTGATCCAGAAAGTTATTGTACCCCTAAAGCAGATATTCAGGTCATGTACGCAGGCAATCAATTCGGAGAAGGAATAATATACGATATGGCTCATTCTTCAGGAGCGAAACATAAAGGGTTAATCAGTTGTTGGAGTTTCCACGCAGTTAAAAACCTGCCAGCAGGTGATGGCGGTATGTTAACGACTGATGACGAAGAAATATACAAACGAGTTAGAGCAATGAGTTGGTGTGGTATTGATAAAAGTACCTTTGAACGTAATGGAAACAAGTATAACTGGGACTACGAGATTACCGAGCAAGGATTAAAGGCTCACATGAACGACATTACAGCCATTTTTGCCTTGGCAAAGCTAGAAAACCTTGAAAGTGATAACAACTACCGCAAGCAGTTGGCTTACTGGTACGATAAATACCTCCCAAAAGAAATAGAACGGCCTTTTGAGAGTGAGAGTTGGCATCTTTATACTATCCAAGTTGATAATAGGGACGGATTGATTGACTTCTTGGCTGAGAATGGGATTGGGACAGGTTTACACTACAAACCTCTTTACAAGTATCCTTTGTTTAACGCTAAGGAGCTTCCAGTAACTGAGGCCGTTTTTAAGAGGATAATATCTTTACCTATGCACCTTCAAGTTACCCGTGAAGACGTAAAGCGTATTTGCTCACTAATAGGAAAGTATGGAGATTAGCTTTCTACTCAAAGAAGTAATAACTTGTGGGGCTGTTTTATCAACTTTCGAATTAGTTGAAGCCTTGCGGAAAAGCGGTATTAGTGCTAAAATAGTATCAGATTTCAATAATGAAGAACTCGAAGATTACTTTAATATACAGATAGAACGAGAAGCTACAGGAACTACTATAGCAGTCAGCCCAAAGTGTGAAGCGGAGTGGGCCTATGTGAGAACAAGAGATGACAGGTGGCTTACACATAAGAGTAAAAAGATAGCCGTAAGTGATTTTATAAGAAACTGGTTAGAGTTCCACGGGCAAAAGGTACAGGCAGTGATTGGCAACGGGACTCACGAAAGGTTTTACGACATGGGTTTAGAGAGGGATATAGACGTTTTAATTGTTGGAAATTATGAAGCAAACAAAAACATCGAAGAAACGGTTAACAAAGCTAAACAGATTGGTGGACGAAAAATTGTATGGTTTGGTAGAAGCACTCAACCAATGCCAGAAGTACAGCATCTTAATAGTCCATACATCTCCGAAATCCCTAAAATATACAATCGAGCTAAAGTTTTCATCTCTGCCTCTAAAGAAGAAGGGTGGGGAAGACCAGTAGCTGAAGCGATGGCCTGTGGAGTACCAGAAGTAATAAACGAAAACGGAGGTAATAAGGAGATAGAAGTAGTGAGCTGGGAATCAATAGCTAAATCATTTACCAAGCAAATATGCTAGAGCTAATATATAAAGTGCAGATGCTTCTTACGAAGAAGAAACAGTTAGCAAACGTCCTCATGGAGAGGATATTCATTACAGAGTCTTACAGGGAGTTTCTAGAAGACGACGAGACTGTATACCAAGATAAAGCGAAGAAACTAAGAGATGCGATGTTAAAGAAGATCGAGGCTAAAGAGCCTTTAGGAGAGAATGACAACCAGGACATAGCAGATCTAGACGCAAAAGCAAAGAAGGTACTCTCTTATAAGGGAATCTTAGACTCTACCTACACAGCAGAAAGTGAAATCAATCACTTTATGGACATTGTAAAACGAAATTTCTGGAAATAAATGGAATACACTCCCGAACAAGTAGTTCTCTTCGCTCTTATTCAGAAGGCTCTTAACTCAGCTAACTGGTTCAGTGAGTGTGATAATGGAAAGCTCATAGTCTCGTTCGAATATGGAAAGATGAAGAGTATCGTAAGACTATCTGAAGACAAAAACAAAGAGAGGATTTGACAGGATTTAAGAAACAATCTAAGATATAGGTAATAGCCCGATATATATAAGGGGCAGATCATCAGGGTTCTGTTCCTTTTTGTTATCTAGGCGTTTTTTATAAAAAAGCGAAAGGCGGTAGGGTATATCCCTTATGAAGTCCGCCTAGAGTACAAACTATGGAAAAGAACTGGATAGAAGAAATGATAGAAAGGGAAGCAATTCCAAAAGCTGCTAGGAAGGAAACTGTAGCAGAGTTTTGTGCTGAAAGAGGAGTAGCAGAGAGCACTTACAACTATAATAAGAACAAGAAAGAGAATAAGCGGAGAATTGTACAAATATGGCTCAACGAAGCCACAGATGGAGGAAATGAAGTGTTATCGAAACTTAAAGAAAAGGCAATAAGCGGTGACACTAAGTCAATAGAGATGTATCTGAAGTTCGTACTAGAGTTAGCAGAGAACATAGAGCTTAGCGGAAACCTCAATACAGGATTGACTAAAGAGGACAAAGAGCTAATGAAAGCGTTAAAAGAAATGTTAAAGAGATGACAAATGAAAAACTTGCAGAGGCATTAGACTTGTTAGAGAAGATGTCATCAGAAGCAAGAAAGGAAGTGTGCCAGGAGAATCGTTTGCTGTTTACGGCTTATTACTTTCCACAGTATCTTCAGTACAAGTTCGCACCTTTTCACTTCGATATGTTCACTGACTTAGAGGACTTATTCAAAGGAAAGATAAAAGAACTTGGGTGGATAATGTTTAGAGAGTCAGCTAAAACGTCGATAGCAAAGGTGGCTGCTGTTATACACACCATCGTTTACAAGAAGAGAAAGTACCTTAACGTAGACTCATTCGATAAAGCTAATGCTGAATCAATCTTATTTGATGTCACTAATGCTTTGATGCAGAATAAGCGTATCATCCAGGACTTCGGACAACTCTTCAGTAAAAAGAGGAACTCTGAGGAAGCTGAAATGAAGCGTATCTCTAAGTTCATCACTAAGAACAAAGTCTTAGTTGAAGCTCACTCAACTCAAGAGTCAGTCCGTGGACGTGTTCACGAGGAACAAAGACCAGACTTCTTACTCTTAGATGATTTTGAGACGAACAAGACAAAAGACTCAGTAGCTTATACTCAGCAAGTGATAAAACACATAAACGAGTTCGCTACGGGACTAGCTCCTAATGCAATCACTATTTATCTAGGCAATTACATTACAGAGTTCGGTTCAGTCCAAGAGCTTATCAATAGAGCAAAGGAAGATAATAACCTAAGGATTCGTATGGTCTCAGTAGAAAACGAAGATAGGACTGCCTCAACTTGGGAAGACAAGTATGGTATGACCGATTCTGATGTAGAAGGGACTAATAAGGTTTCTTTAGAAAGCAAGAAAGCTCGCTTCGGTACAACAGTTTACGCTGCGGAGATGCTTAACCAGCCTATTGACATAGAGACTCAAGAGTTCCCTAAAACATTATTCAAATACAGGACGGCGGAAGAGGTAGACAGATTGAGTACCAGAAACTTCCTCACAGTAGACACGGCAGTTAGTGAAAAGACTAGTGCAGACTTCTCAGGGTTCTGTGACAACAGAGTTGATAGGGAAAACAACTGGAACCTAAGAGCATGGAGAATGAAGATTCCCCCGAATGAACTGATAGAGACACTCTTCACTCTTCATAAGAAAAACCATTATGACTCGATAGGGATTGAAAAGACCATTTACCTCCAAGTGTTAAAGCCATTCCTAGACAGAGAGATGAGGGAGAGAAATACATTTTTACCAATAGTAGAGCTAGATCACCGTCAGACTATGAAAGAAGCTCGTATAAGAGCGTTACAGCCACGTTACGAATCAGGGAGTATTTACCACGTTGAAGGAGAGTGTAGAGACCTCGAAGACGAACTCCTCAGGTTTCCAAACGCAGTACATGATGATGTAAGTGACGCAACTCAATATCAAGACCAAATAGCTCAGCCTCCTCATAGGCAAGGAGCATTCAAATCAAGTTACTAATATGGCAAATAAAGAGACAATTGAACAGATAGCAGCGGATGTCATTACAAGACATTCTAACTATGCTGAACCACTCAAACAACGGTGGACTGAGCTTTATAATCTCTATGAGAACGAATTAAGGAAAGCTTCTATCACTGCTGAGACTGAAGCAAAGATTCGTTTAGGGGCTGGTTATGCTTTAGTAGAGAACTTTGTCTCTAAGATAATCGCTCAAAACCCACGCTTTCGTTATCTCGCAAGAGAAAGAGGAGATGCAAAACCTGCTGAAAGTTACAATGAGTTCAACGACTATCAACACGATGTCGCTAAGAGTCAGGATGTTTATGAAGAAATAGCCAAATGGGCTGGTATTTGTGGTCTTGCTGGCTTTAAGATGGGCTGGTTAGTTGAAGATATTATTATAAAGAAACGAGGCAAGGAAATAATGGGTAAGAAGATTACCAATCCCGTCTTAGTAGACATGGCCGAGAAACTTAATATAGGGAAAAACCTCAAAGTAGACGAGACTGAGAGAACAGCTAACTGGACGATTGACGCTCTTAGACCTCACGACCTTATCTGGGACCCTGAAGCTACTCACCCTGACAACTCAAAGGTTAAAGGCCACAGAGTCCGTAAGTCTTTTGGTGAAATGAAGAAAGAAGGCTACGATATGGGAGCTTTAGCCACTGCCGTCAAAGGAGACGCTGATTACTGGCGAGAACAAATGTCTAAATACTCTCCTGGGACTACTCAAGGTGAGATTATGGACAGCATTCCTTTGGAAATCTCAGAGCTTTACGTTGAATATGAAGATGATGTCAATGAATACTACGTCGTTACCATGGCTGGAGTATCAGATGCCTCTCAGATAAATCCTGTTTCAGTCCGCTTTGACCCAAATCCTTTTGATAAGCAGTTCTGTCCTATTGGATTTTTCCGTCCTATTCGTCGTCCAGGGAAGATTGAAGGTTTCGGAGTCTTGGAGCCTGTAGAGAGTATCTTAAACGCAGAAGAGGACAACTTTAACATCAGTCTTCAAGCCGCCTGGGTAGATGTAGCTCGTCCAATGGAATACAACCCTGACAATGTCCTCAATGAAGAAGGAATTGCTTACGGATCACGAGTCCTTATTCCTGTTAAAGAGCTTGGAAAATCAGTTTCAGTCCTTCCTACTCCAACTCCAAACATGGGGGCTGCTAACTTCCTTGGGAATTACTTAGAGAGAGCCAAGCAGAACGTCTCAGCCATCACTGATTACCAAACAGGAGCTGAACAAAACAATCAAGGAGCTAAGACTGCTACTGAAGTACAGACCAAGACGTATCTTTCAGAACAACGTATCAATAAGATTCTTCGTTCCTTTGAAACCGAAGTGTTAGAGGCTTCTGGACGCATGGCTCTATGGTTGAACCAGCAATTTCTCGCTGACTCACCGAAAGTTGTCTACCGAGTCCTAGGGAAGAAGGGCACCATCCTTGAAAGCCAAGTCAAGTTTAAGGACATTGAAGCAGTCAAAGACCTCGCTATCGTTTCAGGTTCTTCAGCTTATATCATGCAAAACGACATGCGTAACAAATGGATGTCTCTTATGCAGGTTTCAGCTCAAGAATATGCTTTACCACCTGGAGTTGGAGTACCATTTGACCGAGAATACATCGCTGAAAGGCTACTCGAAGAGGGCTACCTAATAAAAGACACTGAGAATTACATCCCATCACTAAAAGAGCGTGAAGAGGCTACTGTGGCTCAAAAGATGGCTAACATAGATGACGCTAAACAAGAGAACCTTGACCCAGCTACGGCTCGTGTCCTTCCTAATGACATTCATTCAGTCCATGTTGCTCTTCATAAGGCGGCCTTACAGGCTCAGGGAGCACCAAACGCTGAAGGACAGACTATTCCTTATACACCTGAGCAGATGGTCTTGATGACTTCCCACTTAAACGCTCACGTTGCGATGTCAGGAGGTTCTATGAGTATGACTAACCAAGCAATGGAGCAAGCAGTAGGACAGAAGATAAATAATCAAATGAATCCACAAGACAATGGACAACAAACTCAAAGCATACCTGGACAGTAAACAGGGGGAGGGTAAGTATCTCGATAAACTAGTAGAACAAGTAGGTAGTGGAGACTTCCCAGCAGCTCAGATGACGGTAGCAAAGATTATTGCCCTTAGAGAAGTAAAGCAAGAGATGTTAAAACTTGACGGTAAATGGAATGATAACCCCTCAGTACATTAAAGAGTTTTTTGAAAAAAAGGAGAGACAAACCTCGTTTCGCTTAAAGACGAGATACGGAAAATCTCTCCCCCAGAAGTACGGGATGAACGAGAAAAAGATCGAACAGTGGATTACTGCGAGGAAACGAAGTGTCGCTTCTTCACAGTAAGTCATTAAATTTGGAACCGACCAAGTAAAAAAGCGGAGTAATTATGGCTGATGCAATCGAGGACGTAAAAGATGCCGCTCAGGCAGAGGATGTCCAAACTCAAAATGAGAACAGTGTCGAAGTTGGTAACGACGATACTAAGGTAGACAAAACAGTCTACGAAAAAGTGCGGGAAGATATGCTGAAGTACAAGTCGGAAAAGAAGGAAGCTAATGCTGAATTAGAAGCCTTAAAAGCCGAAGTACAAGCATTGAAAGCCGCCCAGGACGATGATGACGATGAAGAAGTAATAGGTGATGTAAGGACTCAAGCAAAAGTTGACCTCCTGTACCTCATCCAGAGCGACCCATTCGTCAAGGATAACTTAGACCTCGTTCGGGAAAGAATGGAAAGTAACAAGAAACTGACTGTCCATGAGGCAATCAAAGACGTTAAATCCGATTTCTTTGACCGAATGCAGAAAGAGGTATCAAAATCAGAGCCTGAAGTGCCTCCTAAACAAATTAAACCTAAAGGGAGTAGCACTAGCGGGAACGTAATCAAGGATGCCTTAGATGGCAAAATTGAAAACGCTGACCCAGCCCAGTTGAAGGCTTATCAAGATGTGATAGCCCGATTGGGATAGTGTGTGTCCCTAAAATTATATGGCTGCTGTAACGGGTATGAATACCCCTACCACGAACGCTAATGAGATTCCAGAAATCTGGAGTGATCTCGTTATCAAGTTTCGTGAGAAGAACTTAGTTATGCGTCAGTTGGTTACTGACCGTTCTTCAGACCTCGCAGGTGGTGGTGATATTGTTCACTTCCCTGTAACCGCGTCAATGACTGCTATCGCCTACACAGACGGTAAGCGATTGACAGACAACCTAGCGGCTAATACCACTGGCGTTGTTGACTTGACCGTTGACCAGTTCTACTTCACACCAGTAATGGTTCAGTGGACTACCAACGCCTTGTCTATGTACAACATCAAGGCTGACCGTATGGCGGCTGCTGGTGAATCTATTGCTCGTAAAATTGACGCAACCCTTTTGGCGTTGTATGGAGATTTCACAGCGACAGACATCAATACTCCTGCTGGAACTGACCAAACAGGCGATCTAACTATCGCTCACATTATCAGTGCCTACACTACGTTGAACGCTAATGATGTTCCTGCTAGTGACCGTGCTTGGGTGTTCCATCCTAGTGCATATGGTGAGCTTTTGAGCCTTTCCGGTAACTACTTTATCTCAGCTGACTTCCGTTCTGGAACTCCTCTTGAGACAGGTCGTATTGGAATGATTCTTGGTTCTCCAGTGTATCAGTCAACAAACGTAGCCACTCTTTCTTCAGGTTCTCCTGCTGAAACAGGTTATGCGAACATTTACTTCCACAAATCAGCTCTTGGGTTGGCTGTGGTTGAACAACCGACTATCTCTATGTCTTTCGATGAAGACACCATGAGTGACCTTGGTTCTGTTCGTGCAGCTTGGGGTGTTAAAACGCTTCGTGCTGATCACGGTATCGTAATTCGTACGGTAAACGACTAATTTAATAGCTCTTATGGCTCAGGGTAACTCCTGAGTCTCATAGAGCTAATAAAAAACTATGGCAACACTGACAACTTATACAGTAATGGTGCAGAACGAGGCGAATGATTACTCTACTCGTGCTCAAAACGTGATTGAACGTGGAATTAAGTCTGTTTATCAGGAGATTCTAAGGCACTGTGCTCGGTACATTATAGGGACCACTACCGAAACCCAAACTGGCTCTACTTCTTTGCGCTACGTTACCCCAAGTGATTTCATAGCAGTAACTGACGTTCAGTGGAAAGACGCTGGTGATACGGATTACACTAGATTAAAACCCATAACTGAAGAAGACTACCTAGCTAGAAGCGTTAATTCCGCTACGAGCAGACCAACAGAGTGGTATGTCAATGGTTCTAAAGTGTATTTCAACTGTATTCCTGATACTGCTGGGACAGCTTTAATCACTTTTCTACCTGTTCAAGACGAATTAGAAGGGTCAAGCGTCTCCGTTATACCAGATAGATTCACAGGCGTATTAGTTTTAGGAGCTACAGCGTGGTTCAAAGCTTATGAGGGCCTCCCAGAGGCACGAGAATATGAAAGTCAGTACATTGGTCCATTTGGCCGTCAAGGACGCGTAGAGGGGGCTTTAGGCTCTATGTTAATGGAACTCAGTGTCAGACAACCTGTTAAGAAACCTAAATTTTTTGGACGATGACCTATTCAGCTAGCTACCAAGTACGACAAATACCCAACCTGGCAACGGGTTTGAATAACGCTGATGATGCCAGTGAGATTTTAGATACTGACGTTTCCGACGTGGAAAACGTAGAGGTAGACTCAAAGTCTATAAAATCCGCAGCAGGTTATGTGGACTACGGAACAACGACAGGGAATCCTTATTGGGGGATATTCAATGCTCGATTTTCTTCAGGGACAGAGCGCATGATTCGTCAAAGAGGGACAAGATTGGAGTATGATAACGGCTCTGGAACATGGACAGCCTGTACATTACCAACTTCAGGTTCTCCTGCGGCTACAATAACACTGACTCAGGTAGGGTGTTCGTTTGCTATGCTGAATGACATTATTCTTTGGAGTAACGGTACGGATTCAACCATGAAATCAAGCGATGGGATTACTTGGACTATTCCTACTTATGGTTCTCCAGCAGGAGAGTTGCCAAAAGCGAGAGTACTCTTTAACAATGGTTTAAACCGGATTATCTTTACAGCTATTCCTACCGAACCAGCTAAGGCTTATTGGTGTCCAATCAACGACCCTACACAGATTGAAGCCACAGCTTTTCAAGTATTCGGCTTTAACGACGGTCAAGACATACAAGATACTGTTCTCATGCCAAACGGTGCTCAACTCTTAAATAAAACAAACCGCTTTTACCAGATTTCAGACATTACTTTAGATACAGTCTCCACAGACCCTATCGGTGAGGCTCCGTGTGTTCGTTACACAGCCGTAGCTACAGAAAATTCAGCTATGTGGGCTGGGCCAGATGGAAAGATATATGAATTTGACGGAGCTATTGCCCGTTGCATATCAAACAACATTGCCCCTCTAATGGTCACTAAGCCTGTCTCCATGAGAGCTACATACCATAACCGCAAATACCGATTAGCAGTCCCTGATGGTTCAAATGACTACAACTCTTATGAATACGTCGTACATAGAGATGTTCCGACTGGCGATCCGAACAATCCTTACGTTATTACCAAAAACCAGCGCTATATCGGATGCTACGGGAAAGAAGACCGAGAAGTTTCTGGTATTCGTCGCTCAAGAGTGTACTTTGGAGATTCAAGAAATGTCGCAGAAGGCTCTCCAGCTGCTATTCCAGGGGTATTTGCTTGGATTAACCAAGAACATGACTCTTCAGTCACTCAAGGGTTGGCTGGTGCAGCCCAAGATTGTTATTTCATCACTAAATTCTTCACTGAATCAAAGGGTTCTTCATTTGTAAAAAGGTTCGTTAAATATTTTATAGACTTAAAAGCTACCGAAGACCAAACTATTGCTGTTTGTTACCGGTATGACCCATTTGAAGAGTTCACTTGTTTTAACATAATGACTGAGGCTGCTGAACTTGACTGGCAATATGACAACGGGGAAACAGGCAGTTGGTCTGAAGGGTACGGCTGGTCAGCGTCAGCTACTGATAGAAGTTTCAAAGACCTTGAGAACACAGGTACGGAACCAAGAGGTATACAGTTTAAAGTCTCATGGTCAAACGTAAACGACGTGGAGATTCTCTCGCAAGCATACAAATTCTTAACTAGCCCTAACTTCAGGTAATATGTCAACATCAGTATCACTGTCTTTTCCAGACAGCACCTACACATCAGGAAACAAACCCTCTACTACAACCGCGAAGAGTGACTTCTCTGCTCTTGAAACCGCGATAAATACCCATAACGCGGCTACTACAGGTGAGCACGGAGTCTCAGGGACTTTTGTAGGTACTTCTGATTCCCAAACACTTACAAACAAGATTCTCACTACCCCTACACTCACCTCACCAGTTATTAACACGGGTATATCAGGAACCGCCTTCTTAGACGAAGATGACATGGCCTCAGATTCCGCTACTAAAGTAGCCAGCCAACAGTCTATTAAGGCTTATGTTCTTGCTATCGCATCTCAATTAAACCCTATTGGGACAGTGAGAGAGTTTGTTGTTTCGACAAATCCTGGAACTTTACTCGGTTTTGGAACGTGGACTGCTTTTGGAACAGGTAAAGTCACAGTTTGTATAGATTCTGGAGATACAGACTTTGATACCGTAGAAGAGACAGGCGGTGCCAAGACTGTTTCAGTAGCTCACACTCATACTTTTTCGGCAACTACTTCAACACAAACTGCAAACCAACAAGTAGGAAGCTCCAATGAGGAAAACTCTGTCACTGATCATAGTCACACTGTTTCTGGGACTACAGGAGCAATGAGTGCTAATGCTACACCGAGTATTGTCCAGCCCTACATTGTAGTTTACCGATGGAAAAGAACAGCCTAGTATGAACCAGCTTTTTCAAGGGAGACAACTGAACAGAAGCAGGGAAATACTAGAGCTTTTCATGGCTCCTCGTTATACTTCCACGGAGAGAGCTGCACTAAAAAACCCACAGCAAGCAATGATTATCTACAATACTACGACGAACAAACTCAATTTCTACACTGGTTCAGCGTGGGAAGTAATTACTTCAGTATAAAACTATGGCAGTCTCATCATCAGAATCACAGGCGAATATCCAAACCTTAGTTGGTCAGGGTTACACTCAAGAGCAGCTCTCTCAATTTAACTATGGGCCAAAACTGAATCCTCAAGAAATGCAGGCGTTCCAGTCTCAATTTAAGCCTGCTCCTACAGTGGGACAGCAAGTCCAGTCTGGCATTCAGGCTTTAGGCTCTCAACAGTACCAATTCGATCCGAATCAGTATCTTCCAAGTATTCAAGGCCAAGCAGATAGCATTTACAGCCCTCAGCAAGCCCAACTAGAGGCTATTAGGCAGTTACAGAGTGCTTCTTACCAAGATACTAAAGTACAGACTGAAAAAGACTTTGCGAAAAGACTTCAGCAAGAAACTGAGGCTATTAACCGAAGGGGTTCTTACTTCTCAGGCGGTGCTATACAAAACGAACAAGACATTAGAGGCCAACAACAGTCTGCTCTCACACAGTTAGGACTACAGAGCCAAGCTGCTGATTTCGGAAATTACGCTCAACAAGCTCAGTTAGCCGCTGAAAAGACTCAATTCATTCAAGACAAGCTCTATAATGCTGAGAGTTCAGCCTACGCCCGTTGGACTGACCAAAGAAACTTCTCACTTTCTGCTCTCACAACTCAGTATCAGGTGTATTCAAACGAGAGAGATTTTGCTCGTAATGTCTTTGAGTCAGATAGAAGCTACCAACTACAACAAGACCAGCTCGATATACAACAAAGTCAATTTGAGAAGCAGTACAACCTATCAAAAGGACAGTTCGATATGGCAAAGAAGGAATTTAATGTAGACTTGAAACTAAAGAATCTTTCTTACGAAGTAGCTATGGAAAACTTCAAGAAGAAGTATGCAGTCTCTAACAATGGGCTTTTCGGTGTGGATCAGAATGGTAACGACATTGAGCAGTCTATATTCGACTCATGGACTCCTTCTGGTGGGTACACAGGTGCAACAGGTAGTACGGGTAATAATTTAAGTTTTGGATTCTAAATATATGGATTACTCATACACTCCGAATAACGAACAGTATAAATTCCGCCAAAAGGTTGAGGAACTGTTGAAAAAACGCAAAGACCCTGCGTACGTTCAGTATGCCTTGACTCAAGTGGGTTATGACGAACAGACAGTCAATGCTGAACTCTCAAGAATGGCTGGTATTCAATATCAAGACCCTAACCAGGTTCAAGTTGATGGTAGACAGTTTCAAGTTAATACAATCGCAGACCAGAAGGCTTATTCTGACTTACAGGGGGCTGAAGCCTTAAAGAAAGTCCAAGAAACTAACCTTAAAACTGACCTCGAAAAGAAGATTTCAGGTTTAGATGCTCTCACAAAAGACACTGCTGGCATAGGCGCTGCTGTAGGTCCGAACCCACTAGCTAGACCAGTGACACCTTTTTCAGGAGATAAACAAAGATTCATTGGTTCTGTCGAGGAGCTTATTTCTACCGATACTCTCCAGACTCTTATAAACGCAAAAGCTGAAGGAGCTACTTTCGGAGCTTTAAGTGAGGGCGAATTGAGACTCTTGCAAGCTTCTGCTTCTAAAATCGGTAAATGGGCAAAGAGGGATAGCGAAGGAAATGTTGTTGGGTATAATGTAAACGAGCAGGATTTTCTAAAAGAGCTTAACACTCTCAAAGAAGGCGCTGCGAAGGCTCTTGAAAGTGTTAATAAGGTTGGTGACACAACTCAGACCTCACCAGGAGCGACACAATCGCCTGTAACGCTCAATTCACCAGAAGAGGCAGCTAAGTGGCTCCAAGCTAACCCAAACGACCCTAGAGCCTCTCAGGTGCAAGAAAAGCTAAATAGTATTGGGTATGATACAGCCAGTCAGTCTTCAAAGGCTCCTGGAGTGGCTACTACTCAAGTAACTCCACAAGTTCAAACAGACACAGCACAACCAATAGATCAGAATCCTAAAAGTCAGGATAGTGGTTTTCTAAATGCAGCTGCTGAGTTTACAGGTGTAAAGAAATTTGGCCAAGGTATAGGGACAGCTCTATTTCTGAAGACCCAAGAAGGCCAAGACTTGCAGAAGAAAGTCGAGCAAGGGGATAAAGTAGCTATTGAGACACTACAAGGAATATTAAATGAAGCTCCAAATGCTAAAGAGCTTATTGGAAGCGCAGCTCTAACAGCTCTAAACTTAGTAAGTGGTGGAGCGGCAGGTAAAGGAGTAGGATTAGCTGGGAAAACTGCTGTAGGAGCTACTGTAGGGGCTGGATATGGACTAGCAGGTGGCCTAGAACAAAACAAAGATGCATCTGGAATAGCCAAAAGTACAGCTACTGGAGCTGCTATAGGTGGAGCATTAAGTGCTGCATCTGTTGGAGTAGGGAAAGCTACTGATTATATCAAAAGTAAAAACTACCAAAGCCTACCAGAGAAGGCCAAGAAAGCTGTTGGTCAAATTATTCAAGGAAAGACTAAGGATGTGAAACCAGCTCTAAGAGTTTTGAATCAAATTGACCCTACTAATATATCGACATACAAAGACCTTTCATCTCACCTTGATGAAAATGTCAAACTCCTTGGAAGTACAATGGATAGTGTTCTTTCAAAAGACACAACGGCTAGAAAACTTTCACAACTCCAGAAAGTGTCTACTGTAGGCGGAAAACAAGTGAAATCTAACTACGTCAAAGAAGCTCTGAATGGACTAGATGAGCTGTATTCTAGCTCTAGTGATCCAGAGAACGCCCAGAGAATCAAGAACCTCATAGAGAAGTCGAATAAGAGCGGTATAACTGTCAAAGAAATAAACGATATAGCTAAAGAGTACGGTGGAGTGTTCGGAGATAAGGCATTTAGTAAGTCTACGGGCGATGCTCTCACTAGCGTTAACGCAACTGCTTACGAAAATGTAAGAAAGGGCGTAAAGAATACACTGAGAGGGCTACTGCCTGACAATCAGGCAAAGCTTATAGATTCAAACCTATCTGACCATATTCAGACTAAGAAGTTAGTTGATAAGATGGTAGAAAAAGCAAATACGCTTAGTCAGAAGGTTGATGAAAGAGGGTTAATAGAAAAAGTAGGCAGAATAACCGGTAAAACAGTTGATCTAGCAAGCGGTGGATTCTTAAAGGGTACAGTAGGCGCTCTTATCCCTAGCAACGCCGGTAACAAATCTCTCAACTCTCTAGGGCTAGAAGGAAATCTTGCTAAAAACCTCAAGCTGATAGATAAGGCAGATACGCTCATAGACAACTCAAAGTTCAACGTCTACTTAGAGAAGTTCCTGGCAAGAAAAAAGACTGGGCTTACATTGCCAGTCTTGTTGAATGCGGTGAGAGAGTTCAGCGATTAAGAGAAGTATTCTTTGTAGATAACGTAGGCGATTGCAAACGGGATTGATATAATACCTACAAAGATAACAAACGTAAAGTAGTAGAGTATAAATTGCATCATAGTATTTTGTCAATAATGACTAGAATATAGCACCAACCACTAACACAAAGCAAATGATAATTGGACAAACACTCTACTCTGAAGAATACGGAAAGCTCACAGTAGCTAAAAAGGCTTATTCTGCGGTTAAAAACGCTGTTGTTTGGTATGGAGTAGATGAGAAAGGTAGAGAGCATGTCCTCGATGGCACTGAAACAGAAAATGCTCCTGCTAAAGAAGTGAAAGTATCTGACATGGATAAAATCGTCAAAGCTATCCGAGTTAAAAAAGGAGAAAAAGGTGATAAAGGAGATAAGGGTGATATTGGTTTTCGTGGTGAAAAAGGTGACAAGGGAGATAAGGGCGACAAAGGAGATAAGGGCGATACTGGTAATGACGGAGAGGATGGTAAAGATGGGAAAGAAGGGAAACAGGGTATACAAGGAGTTAAAGGAGAAGCTGGAAAAGATGGGAAGGATGGTAAAAATGGCAAAAAAGGTGATAAAGGAGAACCTGGTCTTAATGGACTCAGCGGTGGCGGTGGTATACATGAAATAAAACACGCTACTGACGTAGATTATTCTCCAAGAACAGCTACTAACGGCCAGGCTTTAGTCTGGAACTCTGAAACTAAAAAATGGGAGCCTGGAACTGTTGCTGGGGGATCTGGCTCAGGTATTGTAGAGACAATCGTAGCTGGCAATAACATAGACGTAGACGCTACTGACCCCGCAAATCCTATTGTTTCAGTAGAAACACTTACAGTCCAAGATATTACTGGTACAAAAGCTCAGTTCGATACAGCTCTTACTGATGGTGATTTTCTTTATGTAGGAGATGTCACTCAATATACAGATGAACTCGCTCAAGATGCTGTAGGAACAATTCTTACTGACTCTTCAGAGATTGATTTTACCTACAATGACGGAGTACCTTCTATAACTGCTTCAATCGTAACCGGCTCTATTGATGAGACTAAACTCGATGCCTCAACTAATGCTTCACTAGATTTAGCTGATTCCTCTGTCCAACTCGCTTTTAAGACTATTGCTGTTTCAGGACAGTCTGACGTAATAGCTGATTCCCCAACTGATACCCTTAATCTTGTAGCTGGAACAAACGTAACCATCACAACAGATGCTAGCACTGATTCAGTTACCATAAATTCAACAGGTGGTTCAGGGAGTGGAGATGTAGTAGGTCCCGCTTCCGCTATTGGAGATACCGTTCCTCTCTTTGACGGTGTTACAGGAAAACTTATCAAGGATTCTGAGCTTACTCTGTCTGGTACAAATACTGGAGACCAAGACTTATCTGGGCTTGTTCCGTATTCTGGTGCATCTGGTGACGTGAATCTGGGTAATGTCAACCTTATTATTGGGGCTAGCGGTGCTTTACGTTTTGACCAAGGTGGAGCTGACCAAGTAGATATAAATGTGTCTGCTGGCAATCTCCTTTCTCTTGCAGGGAGTGCCTCTCAAGCTTTGTTAGATATGGAAAGTCTAACCAGCCCTCGTACTTACGAGTTCCCTGATAAAAGCGGTACTTTCGCAATGCTCGATGATATTACAGGTGGAAGTGGTATCACAAGCGTAGTTGCAGGTAACAATATAGATGTCGATGCTACTGACCCTCTTAATCCTGTGGTATCAGTTGAGACTCTCACCTTAGCGGATGTTTCTGACGTGACGGCTTCAACAGCAGAAGTAAACGTACTTGATGGAATCCCTGGTACTCTTACAGCTACCGAACTCGGCTACGTTGATGGAGTTACCAGCGCCATTCAGACCCAACTTGATGCCAAACTTGACGATTCACAACTCGATACTGACGGTACTCTGTCTGCCAACTCTGATTCTAAAATTGCTTCTCAAAAAGCCACCAAGACCTATGTAGATGCAGTTGCTCAAGGCCTTTCTGTTAAAGGTTCTGTTCTTCTAGCTACTGCCGCTGCCTTACCAGCAAACACCTACCTTGCTGGAGTCATAACCATTACCGCTACTGGAACCCTCACCGTAGACGGAACAGTAACAGCCTTAAATGACCGTATTTTAGTAAAAGATGAGGTAGCTCAGTTAGGAAATGGTATCTACAAAGTGACTACAGCAGGAGCCATTGGGGTAGCGGCTGTCCTTACCCGTTCGACAGACATGGATATTGCGGCTGAGTTTCCTGGAGCTTTTTGTTTCGTAGAATCAGGAACGGTTAATACCGCAGCAGGATTTGTTTGTACTAACTCCACTCCTCCTACCGTTGGAACGACAGCTATTACTTTCACTCAGTTTTCAGGGGCAGGCGAAATAACTGCTGGCGCTGCACTTACAAAAACAGCCAATACTTTAGATGTAGCAGTAGATAACTCTTCTATTGAAGTTAATGCTGATGCTTTAAGGGTCAAGGCTAGTGGAATAACCAGTGCTATGCTTGCTGGTTCTATTGACGCTACCAAACTGGCTGATGGTTCGGTAACTTCAACAGAGTTGCAGTACATCGGTGGTTTGATTTCAGATGCTCAGACACAATTAGACGCTAAAGTAGCTAAGTCTACCTATGATGCTCATACTGTACTTTATGCAACATCTGACAACACTCCTGTTGCTCTCACAGTAGGAGAACAGACTTTAGTTGGGCGTGTTACTGCTGGGAATATCTCAGCCATAGCGATAGATTCAGACCTTTCTTCCGTTTCTGGTAGTGATGATACTATCCCTTCAGCAAAAGCGACGAAAGCAATGGGAGACTTAAAACTTCCCCTTACTGGTGGGACTATGACTGGCCCAATTACATTAGGAGAAAATGCCTCAATTGCCCTTGATCCTGCTGGAAGCGCTGATGGTAAATACACGGGTATAACCGTAACTGGGGTAGCTGGATATACTCAGGCATTTGGTGACTTAGTTTATCTTGATCCAACTGATTCACGCTGGGAACAAGTAGATGCTAATTCTGCTTCTGGGGCGGACGGTGATGCGAGAGGAATGCTAGCTCTTGTTGTTTCAACTGGAACTGATGGGACTGCTTGTACTCTTCTTCTCCAGGGGATCATTCGAGCCGACGCTAAGTTTCCAGCTCTAACAATAAACAATCCTATCTATGTGTCAGAAACAGCAGGGGCTGTGACCCAGACTCAACCGACAACCACTGATGCTGTTATTCGTATCATTGGGGCTGCTATGACTGCTGATGAAATGTATTTTAATCCAGACTGGACCTATATAACACACACATAATATGGCAAAACGAGCATCAATCGCAACTGGGAATTTTACTACCGCAGGAACCTGGGGACTTATTGATGCTACAATGTATGGTCAAGCAGAAACAAACGCAGTTGTCTGCCCTACTGCATATAGTAACGTCGCTCGTTCAGCTCAATACACACCAGGAGCAATCACTGTTTCCCATATCGGAGTCAAACTTGCTGTAAGAACAGGTACGACTGGTACTATCACTGTACACATTGCAAGCTCAACTCATGTTGAAATAGCTGGTACGGCAGTAACTATCAATACAGCTGACTTGCCGGTAGCTGCTACAGCAGATATCAATGGTGGCTGGATTTTCTTTAAGTTGGCTACTCCGGTGGCTCTCTCTGCGGCTACCCTTTATGAAGTGGAAGCTAAAACTTCTTCAGCTTCTCAGGTCAGTCTCTTTGCTTCAGCTGCTACCTCAGGAATGTCTCTTGCTCTCCTACAAGCAGCAACTACCGGTGCACCGGCAGCTGGGGATGACCTCTTTATTGTAGGAGAGTATACAGGAGCCGGAACTTCTAACTCATTCACAGTGACGATGGATAATACTGCAGCTACTGACTTTGGTTCTGCCCCGACAGCAGCTAACAGTCTCCTTGGTCCTGGGTTAGCAATTTGTAGTAAAGGAACCCTTACTGTTGGAACTACAGCTGCGACAGCATACCTCCTCAAAATGTCAAATTCTATTATTGTTTATTCAGGAGGTACATGGAATGAAGGCACTACTGGTACTCCAATGCCACGAGATTCATCTTTTGTCCTTACATTTGACTGTGGAGCGAATGTTGATTATGGATTCACTGTAAGAAACCTAGGTACGTTAAATAGACAGGGACAGTCTCGTACATCAGGAAAACTCATTGATAGATGTAAACTTAATACGGATGAAGCAGCAAACTCAACTTCTCTCGGTGTTGATACTGATACTGGATGGCTTGATAATGATGTCATTGCAGTAGCGTCTACTACACGAACAGCTGGTCAATCAGAAGTTGGAGCTATGAACGGGGCAGCTGGAGCTTCTTCTTTAACAGTAGATGGATTCGCTGGTACTGGTGGGGGTATTTTGAATGCACATTCTGGGACTTCACCCACTCAAGCAGAGGTTATTCTTCTGACCAGGAATATTCGGTGGGAAGGAGCATCAGCCTCACTTCAAGCGTATGTTGATATTAAAGCTACAGCAACAGTTGATTGTGATTGGGCTGAATTTAAATGGCTTGGTTCTGCTACTGCTAATAAGAGAGGCGTAGATGTTGCTACTACAACTGGAAACTTCAATATGCAATACTGCTCATTGCATAATTTTGAAGTTTCGAGTTCTCGCGGTTTAAATGTGAGTAGTGCGTCTGGGAATAATATTACTTTTTCAAACAATGTAACATTCTTTATTCAACAAACACACTTTGTAAACGTGGCGACATCTGGTAATTATACTATTTCTGATAATATATTTATATATAATACTTCATCTGCTACAGATCTGATTACTCTGGCTGATATAGGTATCTCTTATACAAATAATACATCAGTTTCTGGTACTGGATATGGACTAAACTTAACTCAGGGTACAGCATCTATTGGAACATTAAGTGGTTGTAATATTCACTCATGTACTAACGGTGGCCTAGCTATGGTTGGTGGATCAAGTGGTAAAACTGGAACTATATCAAGTTTCACAGTTTGGAGATGTAATGCGACTGGCATATTTGTGAACGTAGATGAGGTTGGTGAACTTATTTTTGATACGTTCTCTATCTTCGGGTGCAATACTGCGAGTATTACATTCTCTAGTATCACAGTCGGGAGGATAGTTTTGGAGAGTATCACTTCTTCGGGTGATTCAACATTTTCTACTACAAACGGTATTTATTTATTTAACCCTAATAATGTTGTTGGAGAGTTAATTGTAAATAGTTGCGATTTTTCAACTGTGACTGGAATCAAAACTGCTCACACAAATGATATAAATGTTAGTGGCAACACATTTGCTAGAATACTAGCGAATAATTGTATTCTAGCTGGGACTAATGAGGTAACTGGACAAAGCAATCTTGCTACAGGTTCGATTATTTCATCACAAAAAACAGACCAGATTGCTGGTAATCATAAGACTTGGGTAAAATACGGAAACATTGCTCGTGAGACAACAACTGTCCATACTGGTTCTCAATCGGTAAAACTTACACCTAACAATGCTTCTAATAAGTTGGAGGGGCCTTCATTCAAGATAGCAGTAGCTAACGGAGCTACGTTGACCCCAACTGTTTATGTTTATGAAGATGCATCCTATAACGGTGCTCGTGCAAGACTTATCCTAAAGAGAAATGATGCTATTGGTGTCACCTCTGACACTGTAATAGACACTGCTACCGCCTCTTCTGATGCCGCATGGGAAGCTCTGACTGGCACAACTGCAGCTGCTACAGATGACGGAGTGATGGAATTTGTAATTGATTGTGATGGCACAGCTGGTAACCTATTCGTTGATTCATTTACTGTAGCGTAATGGCAGCTTCAAATCCAAATGGTGAAATGCAGTTTTGGGGAGATGGACTCCCATTTGGTGGTGTTCAAAAAAGTGGAAACGACGGTGGTGAAATGCAGTTTTGGGGAGATGGACAACCCTATCAATATATCTATCCACCATCAGCAAGTGGTTCCCTCATAAAAACAGTTAATGGACTCGTTATTGCCTCAGTAAAGACTGCCAGAGGTCTTGCTATAGCTTCTGTAAAAACAATAAATGGCCTTACAAACGTATAAATATGAAAACTCTCGACATATCCTTCAACCCTAAGATACTCTTAATGGTAGTGGTTCTCCCTCTTATGCTTATTTATTTATTTTTAATGCGTAACCACTTAAACAAAGCCTTATGAAGAAGAAAGGGAAACTCAAACCAGGTCTAATAAAGTGGGAGGATAAACAACGGGCTACTTGGTTCTTACTAGGCGCTCTACCGATTCTCTATATATGGTTAATAAGTCTATGACAGAGCCGATATCAGCTTTAACTATACTGAAGAATTTAGGCTATATTATTGCTGGTATTCTCGGGATAAAGTATGACGCTGCTTTTGCTTTTGGCTCTCTTATGATGATTGACGTTTTCACGGGGGTAGTGGCCTCGGCCTCTTGCTGTGGGTGGAAAGCTATCACCTCACGGAAGCTCATATTTGGGGTACTCTCTAAACTGTTCCTTCTCTTTATCCCTCTATCAGTAGCCTTGGCCGCCATTATCACAGGAAACGATATGAAGTTTATTATCTCCTCATCAATCTCAATCCTAGCCCTTGGTGAAGCCTATTCAATCATCGGAAACGTCTACACTATAAAATCGGGTAAAAGAGTACTGGAGTTTGACGCAGTATCACTCATACTCACAAAAGTACGGGAAATGCTCATAGCTCCTCTCGAAAAAGGAAGAGGAAACAAGTAGTGGCCTGACTTCTAGGCTCAAACGCTTAGAGTTAGTTCATTAGAAAGGAGTGCTAAATGTGGACTGTCCTCGCTGTACGCATAGTCAAGCTATGTTTCGCACTCAAATGCTTTACGTCGAGCATATTGGAAATTTCGTTATCAGAACTTGTATCACTGTTAATGAATGTCCTGAGTGTGGTGTCATCATTAAAGTCATTATCCCACAATGCCTTTTGAAAGGAGAGGTGAAATGAGAAAGTGTTTGCGTTGCGGAGCAGTTGGACATGACTTTGAATGTCCTGCTGGTTGTGGGACAAGGACTGTCAACGTACCAGAATTACCTGCTCAGGCAAAAAGAAACCCAATAGATGTCCCTATGGCTGAACGGCCAGAACCTACAGAATGGAGGTGACTTATCTCAAGTTTCGAGGGTTCTTGTAAAAAAATCCTCACCATTATATAATTGAAACACTAACGTTGTAGCTCTTCTAGTAAAGACCTACTTTACGGAGTAGGCACTAATAAAATAATGCTTGCCTATAAACATTTATGCGAGGAGGAATCGTTACAGAAGTAATTGTATCTTTTCTTGGGGCATGTTTTGGTTCATCTTTTGCTTATTTACTGTATTTTTTTTGGTAGTCCCAAATGTCGACAGCGAGATACCAAGAAAGGAATGGTCTTCAACTGATAACAATAACTTTAAATAATATGCGTTGCCACCACGAAACAATCACTGACTATCAGTGTGAGAAGTGCCACGTTCCTACTTTTACAAAATGCACTCACCCGTTAGGTGAAGATCATGCTGGTTTCTGTAAAGTTCAATCTTGTGGTCAAGAAGTAAGGCAAGTCTCATCTAATACACTTAAACAGGAACTCCCTTATGTTGCCTCTTAAAGATTACGACAAAGTAAGAATCTCTTATCGGTTCGGAGTACCTACTTTTTATAACGATTTTCATACTGGAACGGACTATATTATTCCTGTTGGAACGCCTATTTTCGCCTGGACTGACGTAGAAATCATTAAAACTTTGGTCGGAACACAGGGTGGAAACACAGCATGGGTCAAAGAGGGTACAAAAATAATACGCCTATTACATCTTAAAACGCTCCCTAAGCTCGGTAAATACAAGGAGGGGGACATAGTTGCCACTTCTGGTAATACAGGCCTCTCAACAGCACCACATGCTCATATAGACGTATCTGAGGGAAGCGTCGACCTAACAAATAACAAAAATTTCAGAGACCCAGAGATTTATTTTAATCAATTTAGAGAAAACACTATGGAACTCACAAAAGACCAGAAGAAAGACCTTACTAAACTAGGCTTTGAATTTGGAGACAACCTTAATTCAGGAGAGTTAGATCGCCTTATCAAAAAAGCTCTTGACCTTCAAAACGCACCAACTCCTCCCGCTGAAAACTGTGACGTATACAAACAACAGATAGTAGAAAAAGACGCTAGAATTGCCGAACTAGAGCCAAAAGCAGACATAGGAAACCGCTTTATGGAAGTTTCTAAAATGGCGGTGCAATAAGGCATTTTATGAATCAAGTCATTCACGGAGATTGCTTAGAAACCTTAAAAACATTAGAGGATAACTCTATTGACTCAATCGTAACAGACCCTCCCTATGGCCTCTCATTCATGGGTAAAAAATGGGACTACGATGTACCAAATACCGAGATTTGGCAAGAGTGCCTAAGAGTCTTGAAACCAGGAGGCTATCTACTAGCTTTCGCAGGAACAAGAACCCAACACAGAATGGCTGTGCGTATTGAAGACGCAGGCTTTGAAATACGAGACATGATTGCTTGGGTTTATGCCAGCGGATTCCCGAAATCGCTCAACATCGGGAAAGCGGTAGATAAGTTGCAGGGGAATGAGAGGGAAGTTATTGGTAAATTATCAGACATCAATCCACGCCACGCAACACCAAGAAAAACAGCGGTTCATAACGGTGGAATAAAATCAGAAACAGACGGAGATTTAACCAAAGGCACTTCCGAATGGGAGGGCTGGGGAACTGCTCTTAAACCAGCACACGAGCCAGTTATAGTCAGTATGAAACCCTTGCAAGTGGAACAGATATTTGCTATACTTATAGATAATATATGGAAACACTTACCTGCGTCAGATGCAATAAACAATTTGAGAGATACCCAAGCCACGTTAAACGAGGTGGTAAATTCTGTTCCAGAGAATGTCAAAATAAACTTCTTGGAGAACATAGACAATGTGGAATTTGTGGAAACACTTACTACATCACTCGCAACAAAGTCAAAAAAGGAGAAGGAAAGTTCTGCTCAAGAAAATGTTGTACAGTTTGGCGAAAAACTCTCACAGGAGACAAAAACCCATACTGGCGAGGTGGAAGATGTGAGTTTGGTGGATATATCTACATCCGTGCAAATGGGAGATATATCGGAGAACATCGTCTTGTTGTGGAAAAATCTATCGGAAGAACTCTTAAATCAGACGAACACGTTAACCACAAGAATGGCGACAAAAAAGATAATAGAATTGAAAACCTTGAGGTCTTGTCTAATACAGAACACTGGCATAAGCACTGGACATTCAACAAAGATACCACCTAACCACGAACCTATCTGTATGGCACGAAAACCTTTAGCAGAATCAACTGTGGCTCTCAATGTCTTAAAGTATGGAACAGGTGGGATAAATATAGATGAGTGTAGGGTAGAAACTAACGACGAAATGAAAGTAACAAAACATCCAGCAAGAACCGCAATGGCACCTGGAGGAGGGAACAGAAACAATGGGGAAACTATTATCATACCAAGTCCACTCGGCCGCTTCCCAGCTAATCTAATCCACGACGGAAGTGAAGAAGTAGTAGAGTTGTTTCCGAATACGAAGAGTGGAAAAATGAAGCAACATATTGAGGGAGGAACATTTAATGTATTTTCAAAACAATACCCACGAGATGTAGAAACTATTGGCGACTCAGGTTCAGCATCTCGATTCTTTAAACAATGTAATTTTTCACAAGAAGATTTATGCCTCCAAAACCAGTCACAAAACAATGTAAAGTGTGCGGAAATAGACTTAGATTATCAAGACAAACTTACTGTTCAAGAACCTGTAAGAATAAAGAGCTTGGATTTCAAGAACGAGGAATTACCAGCTTCTCAGGACTTTACTGGAAACTTAGAAAACTCTTCCCAAACGCAGAACCATGTATCAAATGTGGAGAACCAGGAAAACACCGACACCACCCAGATTACTCAAAACTCTACGAGATCGTCTGGATGTGTCCACCTTGCCACAGAAGAGAACACCAAACAGGAAAACCTAAACTTCGCCAACGGACAGGTTCAGGGAACAAGATTTCTGTATCAAGCAAAAGCCTCAAAAAAAGAAAGGAATAAAGGACTTGACGGTACGCTTACAGTAAAGTATAATGAGTGCATAAGCAATAATAAAAACTTATGCAAAGAAGAGAATATGGTAGCGGTTCAGTTACTCCGAAAGGTTATATCAGAACAGGAACTCGTGAGTTTCAGCACAGGAGAGTCTGGAGAAAGCATAATGGTCCAGTGCCAGTCGGGTTCTTTATCCACCATATTAACGGAGACAAGAAGGATAATCGGATTGAAAATCTACAGCTCGTTGATGCTCTCACTCACAAGCGAATACACTCAGGATGCGAACTCAGAGATGGAGAGTGGTGGAAGCCTTGCAGAAAATGTGGCAGATTTAAGAAGGTGGATTCTGACTACTACAAACGGACAGATGGAATTAGCCCTTGGTGCAAGTCGTGTTGCGTTGAGAATGCTATCAATGATAAGCGAAGAAGAAAACTGGAAGCCAGCAACTAATTTCCATAGTACAGTCAAACCAATAGCCCTCATGGAATACCTTGTAAAACTTGTATCTCGTGAAGGAGCAACTGTACTAGATCCTTTCGCTGGTTCAGGAACAACGGGAATAGCCTGTAAAAACCTCAATCGTCAATTTATAGGAATTGAACGAGAAGAAGAATACGTGAAGATTGCTAATGCAAGAATGGCTAATAGTCTTTAGGGGTTGACAGGAAAACCTTTAGGGTGTATTATCTAAGTAGTCTCGTGTGCGCTATCTTTTCACATGAGCATACAATTCAACTCTAGTGTCACTTTCTGGTCGGGAGTGGTACGACAACGAAGCGAGTATCCGACCAGGACTCGCTTTTTTGTTTTAATAAATACAAAGTCTATGGCTACAAAAAGAATGTTCAGTAAAGATATAGTCGGAAGTGACGCTTTCCAAGATATGCCGTCAAGCTCTCAACTTCTCTATTTTCACCTAGGAATGGAAGCTGACGATGACGGATTTGTCGGGAACCCAAAAAAAATATCTCGGAGTATAGGGTTAGCTGAAGATGATCTAAAGATACTTCTTGCCAAGAGATTTGTACTTGTTTTTTCATCGGGTGTTCTAGTGATAAAACATCACCGAATTAACAATAATTGGGATAAGTATAATTGTAAGCGAACTGTGTATATGGAGGAATTTAATCAACTGTATATAAAGGAAAACAAGGCTTATACAAAGGATAAAACACAGGGATTAGAGTTGCAGTCTGAAAACAGTCTGAAAACAGTCTTTAGAGGAGAAGAGAATAAAGGAGAAGAGAAGAGAATAAAAGAAGGCTTGGAAGTTTCACTTCCTTCGCCTGTCCGTAAGACGAAGACTCACTTTCTGAATGCAAGGAGAAAAGAGAAAGGACTTCCGCCTGCGATACCTCGCCGAAGCATGAAACAAGTCGAAACCACTAAAGCCCTCCTCGATATAGATTATTTCAAGTCTAAAGGCTACGAAATACACGGTATGCAATTTTTCAAAGTTGAAAGTGATGACCGAAACAAAGTAGCCAGAAAGCTCTTTATCAAGAATCGGGAAGTTCTAGGAGATGATATTAGACTCCTCATTGATTGGTGGTTTTCAGGAGCAGGAGAATTTTGCGACTATTCCCCAGAAGTAGCGATGAGCGTGAAAGTGGTAGAGAAGTTCCAAAATAGCAAAAGAAAGATAAAAAACAGCGAAGAAGACATCTTTGACGCACTAAAAGCAATACGATGACCGAATACGAATCAGCCATTATTGGCTACGCATTAAGAATACAAAACCCTAATCCTGTCCTTCGACTAAAAGGTAAGTTTTCCGAAGAGCGATTTAACCAGTTGGCTTCAATCGCCAGTACAGTACACTTTGACCTAGTACAGATTTGTGACGCTTTAGAGAAATTCCAAATACCCGTGAACAGTCACGACCTAGTAGTGATGATGAATGGTTCAATCGTCAATGAATCAGGTATAGAATCATATATCTTAAAGGCAGAAGAAGACTATGCTACACGGCGATCTGAAGAAGTATTGAAAAAAGTCTTTGATAAACCAGTCACCCGTGAATTAGTAGCTGACCTCATAAAAGACCTCACTACCGTCAATACGGTAAAAACCGAAGAGCCATCAGTGGAGCAAGCTATCAAGGAATTTGAAGACGTACAGGAGAAGTTTGTAAACGCCCATGCAGACGGGAAAAGTATTGTCGGACTTTCAACTGGATATTACGAACTCGACAAAATGACAGACGGACTCCAAGAACACCACCTCTGGACAGTGGCCGCCTACACCTCGACGGGTAAAACGACTTTCGCCCTAAACATAGTAAAAGCTCTCCTCGACCAAGACGTGTCTGTTGTTTTTTACTCGCTAGAAATGTCCCGTTCTGAAATCTACGCTAAACTTATCTCAATGGAATCGGGAATCTCTATTTGGAATCTCAAACGAGCAGGAATCAACGAGCAGGACTACGAGACTTTCAAAGAAGCAAGAGAAAAATCTAAAGCCTGGAAACTTAAAATATACGATAAGAAAAATGACATTCAAGAACTGACTCAGTCCATGAAAGAAGAAAGCTTAAGGGGTGGGAAAGTCTTTGTGATTGACTACCTACAAAATATAGCTGACTCACGGGCTAAAAGTGAATATGATCTTATCACGAATGCTGTTCACGATATTCAAAACTTAACCCTTTCGCTCAATGTCTCCACAATCCTTATCTCTCAAATCTCAAACGAAGATTCTAAGAATACCTCAATGCTCAATGTCAATGCCAAAGGATCGGGAGGAGTCCGTGCGGCTTCTGACTTATTCCTCTACTTGCGGAATACCCTCAAAGAGACCGACCTGCTTCAAAAGTACCGCACCAAGGAAAACGTTCCTATGCAGTTGGTAATAAGCAAGCACCGTCATGGTCGTATCGGGGCTATAGAAATTGAACGAGAACAAGAGACAGGAGTAATAATTGAAATGCCAAACGTATGAAACACATAAGCAAAATACTCGAGGGAAAAATAGAAAAACTCCCTTTTGATGAGAGAAAACTAGAAATAATGCGGAGAGGTATAGAAAATGCCAAGAAGAAAGCAAAAAAACATAATCCACAAGCTAAATAAGTATGTCAAAAAAAGAAATAGACGAATACGAACTAGCCAAGAGTTTTCTAGCAGGAGACAAATGGAAAGAAAAGTGGGACGAGGTTTATGGGGAATTACTCAAAGAACCCTGTATCGGTATAGAAATGGGAAACGGAGAGCCTTACACTTTCAACAAACACGCTAAAGACTTTATTTCTGGACTCCTTTTCTCTCAATGTCTCTCTCTGGCGCAAAAAGTAATAAAAATGCAGAAGTCTCAAGAAAGAATAGAGGCTATCAGAGATGAAATAGGAAAACTCCTTGATGAAATAACACCTAAATTATAAACAACATAACAAGAAAGTATGAAGGGGAAAAACTTTTCTACAAATAACAACGGAAAAAGACGAAAGTCCGATTTCTACGAAACCCCCTATTCTTTAACTTGGTTGTTATTAGAACAGGAAACATTGATTGGTAGCGTGTTAGAGCCAGCTTGTGGGAGGGGGGCAATTTGCAATTTAATGAAAAAGGCAAGGTGTTACGACAAGGAAACGGATTTCC
>OFRO01000045.1_pt1 | contig 39960 bp, 54 predicted proteins | sample 1543091 | NCBI WGS metagenome assembly OFRO01 (sample SAMN07774217, study PRJEB24372) | wastewater metagenome | isolation source: Exp Tend NO 10WW | collected 2016-02
GTTTCGCACCGCTTATCTTGACTATCTTCATAGGTAGGACCCGTGAATTAATTAACCATTACTTAGTTTTTCTCTTGCGTTTCATATCAAGCGAGCGCATGGCGCGAATGTAGACGGCGTATTCGTCATTGAATTGGAGACAGCAATGCATACTATCGCAACCGACATGTCGGAGCCTGAATGCATCCGCCGCGCCTTTGCGCGTGTCACATGCGCAATCGTCCGCACCTATACGTTTGAGAGGGCGGCATGACGCGCCCGGCGTCCCTCTGCCAGCTCGCAACCGATTGGGGCGGTGACTTGCCGCCCCTTGGGGCCATGGCGGAGCGGAAGCACGACGGATGGCGCTTCCTCTGGATCGACGGCAAGGCGTTCACGCGCAACGGGATGCCCTACCGTGGGATTGGGCACATAGAGCGCGCCATTGGCCTGTTGCAACGCCAATTCGACCGGCCAATGTTCCTTGATGGGGAATTCGTTGTCGGCACTAGCCTTCACACGCTGGCGCAAACCAAGGCGCACCAGGATCGAGGCTGGAAAAGCGGCGATGCGGGCAAGCTATGGCTGTTCGATGCCGTCCCGCTCGACCAATGGCGGAGTGACGATTGCGAGATGCTGCTATGGGAACGCAAGAAAGCGCTCGCCGTGGCAATCGCTGGAATGCGCGCCGACCCTCTTTCGTGGGAATTCGGATGGGATGAGGGGATTGAATGCCCGATCGGTCTTGTCGCGGATCATTGGATCGCCGACAGGCGGGCTGCCGAGCGCATGGCATCGGAAATTTGGCAGGCCGGAGGGGAAGGTATCGTTATCAAGGATGCTGACTCCCACTATCGGCGGAATAGAAACGCGGCTTGGCAGAAATACCGCCGGCCGATCGAGAGAAGGAATGCGGCGTGAACGATATGGAAAAAGTGGAATTGCGATGCTGCGACGGGCCATGGCTTCGCTTCACCGCGCGCCTGCTCGCCGAAACTACGACGCAAAGGCCTGAGGGGAAGCCGCAGCGCCCGAGATGGGAGGATATCCGCTTATGGGAGACCGCGAATGGCACATGGATTGCCGAACTGACGGGCTGCAGCGATGAGGGGAGCGAGCGCGATCTGGTCCAGGCCCGCGTGATCGAGGCCAGCCCCAATGAATTCGCGCAAAAGGTGGCGGCGCTCGATCATTGGGGCTGGCGCCCGCACGCAAGGGCGATGGTCCGCCAGCAATTGAAGTGGGATATGGTGAGGGACGTCGAGTGAGCGCCCCTCTCGTGGGAATATCGGGCCACACCACTATCGGGTGAATCTGGGGAAACAGGCCGGGCGGACGTGCCCCCGTGCCCGGCCTGCCCCTTCGTCAGGGAGCGACGAACTGGTCTCATATCATCGAGAGGATCTGGTATTCCTGCGAGTAGCGGTCGAACTTGATCGTGCCAGCCTTTGCGACCGAAGGCTTCGTCATCCAACCCATGAAGGTTCGGGCCTGACGGTAGGTGTTTGCGGTCGGATCAAAGCAGAAGAACGCAACGCCGCGCTTTCCCAACTTCTCGACAAAGGGCCGGAACATGGTCTCATACTCGGCGATCGTCATGAACTCGAACGCATAGGACAGGGAGCGCATGATGCGGCCATCGGTCTCGTCGGGAACGCCGAACCGTGTGACATTGATCTCGCCCAGATCCTCAACACCAAACTCGAACCCGGCTGAATAGAAATTGGCGGCCGCGACTTTCTGCCCCATGACAAGGGCCGCGGCCTCGAAATCTCCTGTATGGCTGCCGATGTCGACCCGCCACCATTGCTTCGTCGTCAGCGACGGTAGCTCGAGATGGCTGTGGTAGAGGCCATCTTCGCGCGTGATCGATGGGCTGATGAACGCAACTGCGCCGCTGTCAAAGTCCGCCGTGCCGTCGACCTCGGCCTGAGTGTCGCCAAAACGAACGCGGATCGTGGTTGCGGGGATGGCATTGGCCGAAACCATTGACACGAAATCGACAGATTTTGCCGACCCGAAATCGCCCCGCACCCAGAGATTGGTGCTACCGGAGGATTTCCACGTCATCCCGATATGCTTGAACTCTTTCAGGTGAACGGCGGGCTTGGCGGCGATCTCGTTGCCGGTGGCCATGGTCCCGAGTGGCGTTGGAATGACCGCGAAAGGAAGCGTGATGGCCATGTCTATCCCCAAATTTCCAAGCTGGTCTTTTCCTTGGCGAAGTCGATCGTGATGCCTACGACCGCGCCCGCGAAATTGGCCATGCGTTCATCATCGATCAGCGTGACGGCTGGCGTGGTCTGCGTCGGGTTGAGGGCAAGGCCGGTCGCCTCGCCCTGAATGTCGGCCTTGAATCGTCTGCGATCGGCCTTGAGCAAGGTCAGGCGCTCGTTGACCATGGCCTGGGCATCGGATTCCGTGTCAAAAAAGGTCTCGATCGGAGAATCCTTGGTGTCGCGCGCCTTGCCGCCATATTTGGTGACGACGGCGCTGTCCGGGCCGGCGACCACGCTCCTGAACGCGGTCTGGATGAATGCGGCTCGCGCAGATGTTGCTGGCATGATCAGATGGCTCCCGGCATCACAGTGCGGGCCGCGCCGGAACAGGTACGCGAGGCCGCTTCGCCCAATTGTCCGGATACGCCTGCTTGAGTTGCTTGCCGTCGCCCAGATCAGCTCCCGAGCAATTCAGGAGGCCATCAATGCAGCCTGCGTGCCAGCGCGCCAGCACCGTGTCCGACCACGCACCCCACCAATCGGCATGAAAAGTTGTCCCGGGCTTGGCCACAGGCATTGTCATGCCCGGCATTGCGTCGGCCTGGTCCGATGACAAATGCCACGAATTGAGCGTGCCATCCCAGACGCCGGAGCTATCGAGCGTGGCATCGGTCGTATACCATGCTCCCAAGGTGAAGGTCGGGATTACATAGGGATGCGTCGCCGGGCACTGCGGATAGCTCTGCCCGATATAGGCCGAATAGGCGACGTGGCTGCGATGATCGGCACTATCGAGATTCTTGCCATCCCAGCAATCGGGCGCGTTGATGATCGCACCAAGCTGCGCACCGATCGGGCAATTCTTCGCCGCGTCGACGATTGACGGATAATGCCCCTGCACCGCACCGGTGCCCTGACAGTTGAAATAGCCCGCTCCGGTCGATTTCGCGGTCATATCGAGCATGTTCTTGCCGAAGATGAACCGGAGGCCACGCGGGAGATTGACGCACGCCTTGCCGATCTTGGAGCAGAGCGGGTCGGTCTTGGGGAGGCGCTTATAGTAGATCGACACATAGTCGGGCGGAACGACGAAGCCTTTGCCGTCCATCATCGCGGGCATCCAGTAGGCCGAGCGGTTCATCATGTTCGCACACGAACTCTCGCCGCTGGTGCGCAGACTGGCATAGGTCGAGTTGGCATCCGCGCTCGTGTTGCCGAAGAACTGGTGAAGGTGTGATTTCCCCGGCTGGCCGGGATAGACGATCGGATCGTCATATTTGATCATTTCAGCAAGCCGCGTGTTCGACACACCAGCCTGACAGATCAGCCGAAACGCGCCGACAACGTCGGGGGCAGCGCTCGCCGGGATCGCGCCGGTCCCCCATGATGGTTGCAGGAAGGCGTTCACGTCGAGGCCATCCGCTACCGGATCGAGGCCGGGCGTCGGGATGACCTCAACAGGCGGTGGAGCGGGCGGGGGGCTTGGAGGCGGAGGCGGCGGTGGAGGCGGCGGTGGCACCTCTGCGGCTCGGATGGCCACATACGTCGCCTTCACGCGCTTGTAGGCCGCTGTGCCGTCCTTGGCGCCCGAGGTATAGGATTGCTGGCACGTGGTGTTCGTTGCGCCGCAAAGGGCGGCAGCGGAGAGCGCGCGGCTATCGGCAACCGGATCGGTGGAAGCTCCGGCGAGCGATGAGGCTCCGGCGAGAAAGAGGATGGTGCGCTTCATTGGGTAATTTCCCCTATCCTATTAGTTGCGAAAAAGTTCGGGCATAGTTGAAGGTGGCGCTGGGCTTGGCGATCATCCGGCTCGGCGCGGGCATGTAAACGCGCGGATGATCGACCACTGTCGCCGCGGTGACGGTAAACACATCACCCATGAGATCGGATGCGCCACGGAATAGCGGCAGATAGATCACCAGAATGTCGGGGCGAATGAGCAACGGAGATACACCCGCCGAAAGCGCTGCCCTTTCATCAGCCGTTAGCGTTCCAGCCCACACCGCAACATCGGCAAGCTCGTGAGCGACATTGCCGCTCAGGGTGCCGTTATTATTCAAGGCTCCCACGGATGTTTTAACCAGCGTTCCCGGAGAAAGGCTGGTCGTATTCGAAACATTACCCCCATTATCCAGCCACACTTGCCGAGCATTTGCGGCCGTGATTTCGCCCACAACCGAGTGCCAGTTTGTGTCGCTGATCGATGTCGACGTAGTGGCGTTGGACGCAGACCCACTCGCCTTGGACCCGCAGCGGGCCTTCATGGTGCCGCCGTTGCCCTCGACCGTGATACGGAACCCGTTGTTCGACGAAGTCTCTAAAATTCCGAGTATTGTGTGAACCAACAGATCATTGCTCGCGGTCAGCCGAATGCGGCCATGCATCGTGAGCGGCCAGGTCTGGATGAGTGCATCTGCACGACTGATGACGTGCGTCGAGCCGTTGAAAAAGAAAGCCATCGATCAGGTTTCTTTGAGGCAGGCTTCAGTGAACTCCGCGTCGCCCGTCATCGTGTCGCCAGCATCGGCTGGCTTGCGGGCGATCTTCAACCGGAACGGCTCGCCCGCTGCAAGACTGTCCATGTTCGCACCAGACGTAAAGGTGATAGTGGACTTGTTCTTGATCCCGGATGTGCCGTTTGTTGTGACCGCCGCGCTCAATTGCTCGGTCGCGAAGCTGTCAGAGTCCTGGTCGGTGCCGCCATCCTGAGCGCGTTCGATAGATCCGCCCCAGACCACATCGCCAGTCGTTGCGCTCGTCGCCATCCAGAAGATGAAAAGCGTCAGCCCGCCCCCCGCATAGTTGGCCGGGAGGGTGCCACGAAAGACCGCGCTCTCGCTCGTCGTTGCGTCGAAGTCCAACACGAGAATGGCGTTTCGGGTGTCGAACGTCGCATAGTTCGCGCTCGGCGGCTCATTGGCCTGCGGTAGAAGGATTGCGAGAGTATCTCCAGATGCCATCTTCAGGTCCTTCTCAACGAGAGAATTATTTTCAGGGACGTGAACGTGCTGACGCTATCCACGTTGAATCTCAGGAGCGATCCTGCAACCACTGCTGTGGTCCAGCCGGTCAGCGTGGAACTCTGCGCCTTCGCGGCGGAGGAAATGGCTGGCTTCGCAGAAGCTGTGATGGTGTCGGCGATGGTCGGCGGAAAGTTGGCATAGGAGTCCTTCCATATGTCGATGGCGACCGAGCCGCTTTGCACCCCATCTCCGAGGATGGTCCAACCGACGATCGAGCAATCGAAGGGTATGTAGATGTCGGCGTCAGGCTTGGCGCCAGTCGTGATGACCGCACCACCCCCGGATATGACTGTCTGCACAGCCAGATCCGGGGAACTGGAGATGTTGCCGCCGTCCGATCGCACCATCGCCCGAAGGTTGGGAATACCCATTCCGGTTACACCATGATCCGGACGCGCAAGGAGTTCGAGGCCGGCGCCGCGTCGAACAGGAAGGTCGTGGTATTCGCGTCCGTATATTGCTCTTCGCAGATCACGCGCCGCTTCGAGCCGCCGACCTCATAAACCGCGCAGATCACGCTTTCGATTCCTAGATTGTGGGTAACTGCGATGCTTGTCGCCGAACCATCGCCGATCAGTTGCGTGAAGGTCTTTCGCGCCCAGGCCGATGTCTTGAGCTTGAGCGGTGTCACCATTCTCAAGTCGTCGGTCCCGGTATCCGTCTCGGTCTGGGTGGCGATCTCGGCGATGCCGGAGACGGTTTCCGAAGCGGCTGGGGCAGAGCCGTCGGCCGCCCAAACGACGTTGTTGGTGCCAATCACGCCGTTGACCTGCGTCTGGCGATAACGAACGCCGGCCGACGTGCCTTCGTCGACCATCACAACCGCGCTTTCGAGTTCGTCGAAGGTGCTGGAGTCCGCAGCCCTCGTCATGGGCGTTGCGGAGCCATTGAAGATATATATCCCGTTCTCGGTCTGGGCAGTCTGAGCCTTGACCAAGACGCGATCGTTCGTCGCCAGAGTGATGCTGTCGATCGCGGCTCCGGGCGAAGCGATCGTAATGTTGACCTGTGAGGCGACACGGCAATTGTCTTTCCAGGCATTGCCCTCGAGCGCGGCCTGCCATTGCGCATATTCGACCAAGTGCCCGGCGGCGGTCGCGCTTCCGGCGTTGGTGATCGGCACACGGCTTTCAGCGTCGAGTTGGCGCCTCAGGGGAATGGACATGGTGAAAGTCTCCTAGTGATAGAGGGCAAAGCCGGATGTCGGCACGTCGAACAGGATTTGAAACTGATTGAGCGAAACCCGCAGGATTTCCGCGAAAAGCTGGACGCCGCCGGTCGAATAGATTTGCGGGGTGACTTCGCGGCCCAGATTGTGGTTGACGGTCCATGTAGCGAGCGGCGACGCCTGATCGAACCGGATGGGCGCCGCGGCACCGCCGCTGCCAGAAGGCCCCGGCGGCCCGACTTGCGCGATGATGACGGCTGCGTCATCCGGCGTGCGAATGGTGACAGAACCGCTCGGGCTCTGAATGATCACGCTCATGCCGGCTGCACCGTGAAGCCCGTCACGCGAATGCGCCCGGACCAGAGGACTTGCGGGTTTGTCGCATTGGTTTCCTCGACCAGCGCGAATTTGGGGCCGGCGGCGCAGGAAACGACCTGCGCTCTGGTCAGCCGGATCAAGCGTTCATCGGTTGTTGAGCCCGCCTCGAGCGCCAATCGCACGATCCCGTCGATCTCGAAATAGAGCAAGGCGGCCGAGACGTCGCGCGCGACACCCGCCGCGTCCTGAAACTTGCAGGAGCAAAGCATTCCCGCCCGCCCATGCAGTGTTATATCCCCGGTTCGCGGAGCAATAATCGGGGTCTGTTCAATGGCCATCTAGTGGATCCTGATTGAAGATCGAGGGACGAGAGCGACGGCAATGGCGCGGTTCATTTCCAGAACTCCCAAAAGTGCTTGCGGGCACGCTTCACGGCTTCGGCGTCGCGGCTTTCGCAGCGGGACACGATACCAATCGCGGACACGGTGCGGTCGTTTGCCTTGTCGAGCTGCGCGGTTTGCTGGTCGCCGAAGGAAATCCAGTCAGCCACCGTCTCACCTTCCGGCAGGGGGGCACCCGGCACCGGCATTTGCCACTCCGGCGGTAACAGCGCGCTGCACGCACTTGGGGTCGCTACGATATTCGGTGCCCGAATGCAGCCAGTCAGGCAGAGGCAGACCGCAAGGAGCACACAAGAATCCAGCGTCTTGCGCCGAATCTGTTGGGAGGGCCAATTTTGACCGCAGTCATCTTGCCAAAACGTCGTCCGGCCAATTCCAAAGGTCTCGATATGTCCGAAATTCTGATGTTTTTCAGTTATTTTGTCAACTTGCATCGCTCGGTTTCCTTGTATGCTTTTCGGCGACAAAGCGCCCTTAAACCAGCATCGTTGGCAGCATGAGAAACGGGCGCGTCAGCCCCTTCGGCTTGGCGAATTGCATGATCGTTGTCCCTTGTGATTGAATCCCCCGCCTCGGAGCGGGCGGAAACGGCCCCTGTGGCCCCGATGGCGTCTTTGGCGCTCTCTGTGATGGCCTGGCCTTGAGATGTCGCCAGACGGGCCTCAGCGCCAGAATTTACGGATGATTGCCACCAGTGGAATGCTGCCCAAGCGAGCAAGGCGACAAGCACGGCGCCGATGATCGCGGCGGCGATCTTTCGCGGGATCGCGGTTGGGTCGAAGATGCTCATTGGCCGACTGCCGTAGTTGTCGTGGTCGTGACGACTGGCGCAGGTTCATTTGCGTCGCTGGCCTCGAAGGACGCTCCGGCGACATTGGCCTTGAGCATCCGTTTGACCAGCAACCCGGCGAGCCCTGTCAGCACAACGAGGATCGAGACATGCGCGGCCAGACCGAGATAGAACGCATATTGGGCAACGACGCGCACCATCCAGAGCGACCATGCCGCATAGGCGGTCATGACTGCCCCGCCACCCGCGAGGAACAGCAACGCCATCGCGCGCCTGCCGTCTGGGGTGAGCATGTATTGCATCAGATACTTCATGCCCATTCCCCCGCCTGCAAAGCCGTCTGAAAGGCCATCGCATAGCCCGCGATGTCCCCGGCCCTGTCCAACCCGTTGATGATGCGACGTGCCTGCACAAATTCCGGCCTCGTGGCAGCGCGTCCCGCTGGCAGCATGTCGCCCAGCCGCCTGCCCGTGAACGCGCCCGTGGTCATGCCCCAGAACAGCACCTTGGCCGCGATGTCCGCGCGCATCGCGAGGTCGGGGTTGCCGATCAGATCGACGCCGAGCTTGGCTCCGGCCTTGGTGTAGTTCGTGCGCCCCGTCAGTTGCACATATCCGCGCCCGCAGAATTTCACCCCGTCGCCGGGCTCGGTATTGCCGAGCACCTTGGCGATCTTCGGGTTCTGGCCCTGCGGATCGTATTTGCGGAAATAGTAGTTATTGCCGCCGAACTCCTTGACGGGCTGCATGGTGTGGGCCGTCTCGTGCCAAGCCGTGCCAAGTGCATAGGCGGCCCATGAAAGCGGCTGGCCCGCCATCGCCTCAAGGATCACGTTGACGCCGGACACTTCGTCATTATCGAGCGTCGGCCCCATGATGCCAGAGCGGCAAACATCGAAGAATTTTGCGGGTGAGAATGTCATCGTCCATTCCTTTGCTGGCGCGCGCGCTCGGCCGCGACGAGGTAATCGATGCTGGTTTTCATGCTGGAGATGTCCACAACGGCGGGGTCGACCTTGCTCTCGACGGCAGTGATCCGGCGCGTGTTTTCCTGCGTCTGGCCATAGACAAAGCCAGCACTGAACACGAGAGATCCCGCCGAAATGACGCACGCTGCGCCCGCAAACCATTCGCTCCGCGTCACTTTTCTCTCCGTAGCAGTTGGATGCTGAACACTCATTTTGAACTCCCGATAGCTGCGACAGCCGCTTTCACCTTTTCATCGACCATCGCCTCGATGAACTCGACCAGCTCGCCACGCGTCATCCGGGCGAAACGGTCATGCCGATCGATCCTGTCCCGGTCGGCCTGACGCACGGTGATGGCGCCGGTCGCCGGATCAACATCCTCGGTCATCGGATCGGCCTGACGCGCGATCAGGACCGCCTTGTCGAACGCGCGGCCGACATGCTTGCGCGCCGGGGTCTCACCATCAGGCATCACGCATTGCCCGATCAGCTTGCCGGTCGCGTTGAAGATTGCCCAGTCAGCCATCAGACCTTCGCCTCCACGGTGAGCGTGCCGGACGGGATGCAGACCTTGCCTGTCGCGCTGTCGATACCAACGACGCGCACATCATAGGTCGCAGCCGACAGCCCGCCCTTGCTATCCGTCATCGTCACGGTGCCGGGCACGGGCTCGGTATAGTCATAGTCAGGAGCGCCGTTGTTGATCCCGGCGGTGGCGGTCGAACTGGCATGCCCACCGCCGGGAAAATCGTTCCACGAACCTGCCCCGGTCGCGCTATACTGGACCTTGAGCGTCATGGTCCGCGTGGAGCCGCCGTTGCCCTGCACATTCACATCGAGCGTGCCGGTCACATAGAGCGTTTCGCCCGAAGCGATCGCGAGGCTCTTCAGCGTGTTGACCGCGGTGTAGCTCGTCGTGTTGATGCCGATCCAGTCTCCGCCCATCCATGAGATTGTCTTGGTCGATCCGCCGCCGGTGGACGAAGGCGGAGGGGCAAGCGCCTTGTCCACCTTGAACGCGATCTTCGGTTCGGCAATGCCATTGGCCGTGATCGTCAGGTCACCACCCGCCGTGTTGGCCGTGATCGCGCTTTGCGTGATGTCGCCCTTCGTGCTTGATCCATTGGTATTATCGACGGCGAACGTGCCGCCATAGGTTCCGGACAGTGCATAGCTGGTTGCGTTGTCGCCTTTGATCGAGACGCCGCCCCTCGTGACCTTTGGCGACCAGCGAAGGGCCGAAAGATCGCCCGAGGCCACGGTCCCATCGTAGGCCGCTGCAACGCTCTTGTCGGTCGCCATCTCCACCGCGACCTTGGCGGTTGAGGTTACATCGGCGGCAGGCTCGGTTTTGGCGGCCCGGAACCCGCCCATATAGACATTGGCGACCGAGTTCGCAGCATAAGGGATAAAGCGGAACGATGCCGCATCCGAAGGCGGCGTCAGCGCGAAAAGAAAAGGTGTCCATACTCCAGCAGTGCCCGGCATGACGCTCGGGTTATCCTGCGTGGTGATTGCCGAAGCGGTGCCGTCACCCCGATACCATTCTACAACGATAATGGCCGTACCGGTTGCGCCTGACGCTTTGTAGGCCTGACACGAAACATAGAGTTTTGTCGCCCCGACCAATGAAATCTTGGCCCCATTGTTCGCGGTTGCCTGCGATCCAGCACTAGGTGAAAATGCAAAAAATCCGGGAAACGGATCAGCCGAGCTAGCACCCTGACGGGCCACACTGCCGGTCAGCGTCCATTGCAGCGCGTCCACCGCGAGCGAGGCATTGGCGATCAGGTTGTCGCTGCCCGTCGCATAGGGGTCGGGGGTGCCGTTGCCGCCGATGCTGCCGAAATTATTGTCGGTATATGGACCTTCACGAAGGCCGGTCAGGGCCGAGCCGATGCTATATGGCGTCCACTTCGGAAAATGCGCCAACGGCCCGGCGGCCGCGGTCATTCCGGGATATGTTGACAAGCCTGCAGCATATTCGGTCCCGGCCACAAAAACGTGATAGCGCACCCCGTCATAGGCCAGCTGCATCTTGCCCGTGACGCCTGCCGTGATTGTCGCGCTGAGAATCGTGGTTGATGCCCGAAAGATATTGAGAGAGCCGGAGCTGGCAATATATTCGGCGTGAACGTCCTGGTTGCTCGACAGCTTGTCTGTCGCACTTATATCTAGGCTCAAGGCGGTCCGGTCTCCGCCTGCAATAATATTGCACTCGGCAAAGCAGGGCCCAGAGAGGGCTGTCCCGCGCACCATCGTTTCATAGGTGTTGGCGCCGCTGGTGTTCGTCACCTTGTTGCCCTGGATCAGCGGCGGCGACGTGCCGATCGCGGTCAGGGTTAGATCCACGGTGGCGTTCGGGTCGGCAGGATCGAGCAGCGCAACCTCGTCCGCCGTGTGAACTCGCCAAGACCTGTTCGCGAGCATTTCGATCCGCGAATAGGGCGGACTGACATCGGTTTCTGAATTCCCGGCGACCGGCGGAAGTCGCCTGCCTTGCGCGTCAAGCGTCGCAACCGGCGAACCGATCGCGACGCGCGCGACGAACAGTTTTCCAAGCCATGACACGCCAGCCTGCGCATTGCAGGGGAGCGACATGTTCTGGGCAAGATCGAGGAACGTCGTCTGCTCCGAAATCACGATGTTGACGTTGCGGTTGACGGCGGCATCGAGCGCCGTGAGCGATGCACTATCCAGGTCGGCCGAAATGCCCAGCGCCGTTGCGATGCGTGTCAGGATCGCGCCCGTCAGCCGACGGAACGTCGTCGCTTGATAATCGCCCTCAATGTCCCCGGTAATCACACCATAGGCCGGCGCCCCGAGCCTGATCATTCCTTCAGTAAGGCATGTCGCCCATTGGCCCGATGGAATCGTTGCCGTGATCAGAGCGGCATAATTGGCATAGTCCGCGAGAGAAGGATCGAACTGCGCGCCGCGCTCGAACAGCGTTGTAACGCCCTTGATGGCCCCATATCCGCTGAACTGGTACACGTTATCGACGGCGTTGATCAGGACCGGCTCGATATTCTTGGCAGCGCCGAACACCCATGGCTTCAACTTGTTCTTCAGGTCGGCGCCCCCCTCCGCCCCGCCTGTCCCCGCATAGGTGGCGCTCAGGACCGACTTGTTGAACGGTTCCACATCGACTGCGCAATTGAGCTGCAACTTGTTCGCTTGCACCGACATGCCGGTCACAATGCCGTCGAAAACTTGGGTCCACGGCCACGCATCGCCACTGTTACCGGCATAGAGTTTGACACCGGCGCCCGCCCAGAGGAACCGGCGGGCATTAGCATCGAGCTTTTCCAGTCCGTCGACAGCGAGCGTTAGTGAGGCCGTGCCCGTGTCAATCGGCGACGAAAAGTCACCATCGAAGGTCCGCATCGAAAGCACCGGCTTTACGATGATCGCCGGCCACCAGCGGACGCTATTCAGGCCGGTGATGGTCCGCTCCTGCGCCGAGGCAACGCGCAAGGTCACACGGCTTCCCGTCCCCGGATCAAGCGGGGTGAGTTCGGCAAGGATGTGCATCAGAAATTATTGCGGAAGAACTGTTGGCCAATACCGCCCGGCCCGCTGCCCGCCAGACGGATCAACGTGCCGAGATTGTCGTTCACGGCATTGAGTTGCGCACTCCACGCGCCAAGCAGGCTGCTCTGGAGGCTGCCGAGCGCATCCACAACCGGCGTATTGGCGTTGCTCGGGCGGTCGAACAGCCCTGGCCTGATCGCCGAGGCTCCAGCCGCGCCGCTTTGGCTGTCCAGCGCGCCCTTGGTCACGCCGGTCAACTCGTCGAGGAAGCGGAAATACTCAGGCGTCGACCCGCTGATCTGGCGAATGAGGTCGAGCATTTCACGCCCGACGGTCGAGAAATCGTCGAACGCCGTGATGTCGCCAGCCTTCACGCGGGTGACAAGCGGGTCGTAGAGCTTGCGTTCCTCGGCAAACCGGTCGCGCAGGGAGCGGCCATTGTCGCCAACGGTCAGATCCTTGTAGAGTTCCCGCAACGATCCGGAAACAGCCTTAGTCGATTCCTCGATCGCTTTCGCCCGCTCGATCCCATAGAGCTTTTCGAGGTCGGCATATTCGGCCGCCGATGCGCCCGCTTCCGAGAATATCGACTTGAGAGACGTGAATTCCTTGTCGAGCGCGTCGAGCGCGGCGCCGACTGGATCGGTGTATTGCTTCAAGCGGACGGCAACCGAGTCGAACTTCAATGCTTTCTGCAATTGGGTATCGAGATTTTTGCCCGCGCTGAGCAGTGCCTGGGCGCCACGGCTAATCCCCTTGAGCGCCCCGTCCTGGATGGCGTTGAGGATGGCGACACGCGCCGCCTCGGCTGCATCTGTTCCGTCATAGAGCAATCCGCCGGGATGCTTGGACGTCACATTGGCATTGGCGGACCCGGAAACCCGAAAATAGTCTTTGCGCTGACCGACCGAGACGCCAAAATCTCCGAGCGTGCCCCCCAAAGCGTCGACGATGGTTTGAAGGCCGCCCTGAATGCTGTTGCCAATCCCACTCACCCCGGCCTTGCTGTTGGCATCATTTCCGGACACGTTGAATGAGCCGTTCGCGCTCGTGATCGACGTGCTGGCCTTTGGTGTTTTCTTGAACAGGCCGCCAACAAGGCCACCGACAATCCCGCCTGCGATCGATCCGAGGGGGCCAGCGAAACTACCCAACTTGGAAAACAGCTTCTTGCCCACGGCCTCGCCAAGCGCTCCGCCGATGGCTGACCCAGTTCGAGACGTTTTCGCTCCGGTGATAGAGGTGAATATGTCCCCGGATGCCTGTCCTGTCTGGGCTCCGGCAAGTGCGCGGCCGAGCGTCTTTGCAAAGGGGCCGTTGCCGCCGAATACTTTGTTGAAGAGGTCATTGAAGCCGTTGCGGAGCGCATCCCTGAAATCCTTCGCACCGATGCTGATACCATTCAGCAAGGGGTTTATTCCCTTGTTTGCAGCCGCCCCCCTCGATAGCCCATCAAGAAACCGGGCAACATTTCCTCCAAAAATGGAAGCGATGCCATCAAGGCCAGTGCCGACGGATTCTATGAATTTTTCCGCTGCCGCTTGTTCTTGAGCCTCTCTGAGGTCGCCAAAGCCTTCAATGAGCTGCTTAAGCTCCTTGATCGGATTGAGGCCGAGCTTGGCGTAAAAGTCATCGGCGTTGTCGTTCGCAGCCTTGTCGATGCGCCGCCTTTCATCGGCAATCGCCTGCGCTTCGTATGTGAAGGCCTTACCAGCACCGATAAGCCCAGCGCTCTTGAGTTTGTCTATTTTTGCCAACGTCTCGGCAAATTCCGCCGCAGCGCGTGTTGCCGGATCAAACTTGGCAAGAACATCGCCCAGTTCTCGAGAGAGTTCTTTTTGTGCTTCGGATGCCGCGCGCGCCTCGTCGGCATAGTCCTGCAACGCCCCGCGCCCTTCGGCAACGGCGACGTGAATGTGGCGGCCTTCGTCAAGCAGCTCGGACGGGTTTACCCCCCGCCGCTTCAAGGCGGCGCGAACGCTCTCCAGCGTCACTCCGGGCCCCTTGGCGATGTCGATCGCGCGACCGAATTCGTGTGCCGATGTTCCGGGTTTTGCGGCCAATGGCCCTGTACCCGCGAGGTAGCGTTCATAAAGCAGCTTTTGCTCGGCGAAGGACCGTTTCGTGCTAGTCACTCGCGCGCCTGGGATTTCCCGCCGTATCAGCGCGCGCAATTGGGTGTAGGTTGGCGCATCGGATGAAAGTCCGCCTCCGCGCCCTTCCCTTTGGGCATCACGCTCTGCATCGAGCGCGGACTTGCGCTGCCGTTCATAACCGGTCAGAGTGCCCTTCAGGCTCTTGGACAGCGCCTCATTCCCCGCCGCAGCGCGCCTGGCCGCCGCGGCCATATCGTCGAACTTGTCATTGATTCGCTGGATAGGATCGGCTGCAGCCTTTGCATCCCGGCCCGCATCCTGAATCCTGAGATTGCGGATAGTCTGCTGCAAAGTCGAGATTTGAGAATTATTCTCATTGAGGGCAGCTTGGGCGCGCGACGCCTGGCCTCCGGTAAACGCCCCCGCCGCGAATCCGGTTCCCTGCCCGGCATTAGCTGCGGCGTTCGCATCCGCCAGAGCCAAGGTTGCAGCCAGCTTTTCCCTCAAGGCCACGGCGCCTTTCAAGTCGCTCTCCGCCTGTGCGAGATTGAGCTTGATCATGTCATCGGTGCTTTTGCGCGCGCGATCCTGCTCGTCATTGTAATCGGCCAGGGCCTTGCGCGCCGCATCCGTGCCGACCCGGCTGCTCGCGAGCGCATCAGAAAGGGAAAGCGTTGCCTTTTTCGTCCCGTCCGCCGCATCAGCCGTTTCGAACAGCGACGAGATGAGCGTCCCGAGCACCCCGACGCCCAAGCCGACGGCGAGTCCCCATGGTCCCGACAAGAACGTCGCTATGGCACCCACCCGGCCCCCGACGTTTGACAGCGCAAAGGCCAGTTGCGGAAGCTGCTGCGCGAACACGACCGAGGCGCGCTGCCCCGAATAGATCGAAATCCCGATGTCCTGAAGCTGCTGCCCGGCCTGCACGCTTGCCTGCCGCAAAACGCTGTTCGATTTAGCGAGTTGGCCGTTCGCGGATATGCCAACGCGCTGAGCGATAACCAGCCGATCGGTCGCGCTCTTGGTCTGGTTGATCTCGGTCTGCAGCCGCTCATAGGTCTGCGCTTGCTGGTTGAGTTCGCGAGCTTCCTTTTCCGCGGCAATCGCGGCGGCATTGGCAGCCTGGACATAGCGCCTGGTTTCAGCGCTCGTATCGCCGGAGGATGTCGCCGCGCGCCCGGCTGCTGTTGCGACCTCGCGCAGCGCCGTCGCATAGGCTTTGGCATTGACCGCCGCCTCGCGATACTCGCCCGCGTTAAGGTCGAGCGAGCCGCCGGCATTGCGGGGAATCGACAGGGCCTTGCGGGCAATGTTGCCGATTTCGTCGAAGTCGCGCTGAAACTGCCGCTTGATGCCGTCCGAAGCGCGCTGGGCATCCTGCGCGAACGATGCGAAGGCTCCTTCAGGGTCGTATTGCGCGCGGATGATCGCGGGAAAAACATTGCTCCCTGCCACTTACGACCCTTTCTGGAGTTCGGTGTTGATGTAATTCCCCACACGCCCGGCCGCCGCTTTTACGATCGGCAAGACGTCGACGCGGCGGGCGCGGCTCGTTCTCTGTATCCCGACGAATGCCACGATGAACGCCTTCTCCCGCTGGCCCTTGCGCAAGCCGCCACCTTTGAGCCTGCCCTTGGCCTTGTGTGGCTGCCCTGCCGCCCCCACGGAGGCGTTCTTCACAACCAGCAAAGGTCCGCCATTGATGTTCTTCACGAACACCAATGGCCCGATGCGCTTGTCGAGGCCGGTCTTCACATAGAGTTCAGGCGTCATCTTCCGCCGCCCTGCCCGCTTGGGAATCTCGTCGGTCGCAAACCAGAGGTAGCGGCCTTTGACGGGCAGAATTTCCGCGCCTTCGGTGAACGAGACGATGGCCCCGACCGTCCGCTCGTTGCGCGTGCGGATGGCGATGCCGCCCGAAGCTGAGAAGGCTTCCGGACCAGTTCGGTTGACCCGGCCTTTTTGAAGGTCGGAGAATTGTTTGAGGGCCCCGCCAAGGCGAGCGCCACTCGTAGCTGAGAACCCGCTCCTGATTTCCCGCAATGCTTCACGCGCGGCCTTGTCGGTCGCAACCTGTGCTGCGCGCTCGACGCGCTGACTGGAGAAGCGCTGAAACTGCCGGACGAAGCCCTTGTCGAACTCCACGGCCATCCGGATCATTTCATCTTCTCGTAATACGGCGCCAAGGCCCGGATCATGTTGAACGCCGTTACCAGCTTCACCGGTTGGTCGATCAGGGCCTTGCCATCTGGCCACACAGGCGCACCCATGCCGCCTTCGCACATCCGGCAAAGGCGAACGAGCGCAAGCATGTCTTCGGTTACGCGCCGACCGGGGTTTTCTTGTGGGCCGAACTCGAAGAACTGTTCACGCCCTCCGAACTTGCCGCGGTAGATTTTCCATCCGCCTGCGACAGATCCTTCGCCGTCGTCGAATCCTCCCCTTGAGAAGAAGGCTGCGACGGCGCAGGCAAGTTTTTTTCCTCGTCCTCATCGAGCCGCGTTTGCTGCAAACACGCCGTCCAGAGTTGCAGGAACGCCACGCCTTCAGGGCCGACACCTTCGACGCCCGTCGCGATAGCCGCGCGCTCGATTTCGCCGAGCCGCTGAAGCAGACTCAGGATATGCCGCGTCGGCACATACCCCGCCTCCAGCTTCCACGGCAGGTCGAACTGCCGCCAGCCCGCAAGGAAGGTACCTATCGCATAGACCGGGGCATAGTTGTACCACTCGTTCTGCTTTCGGCGCATGACCATGAGGGCGCGGTGATTAGCGAACAGGGTTTCGTCGAGTTCTCCAATCCAATCCTGATCGTCGGCGCTGATCTCGATGCTCTGATTGAGGCTCGCCATGATGGTACGGAAGCGATCGAGAATCGGCTGACCGTCTTCCGGTGTCCAGAGCGTTTCGATCGCCCGGACCTTTTCCGCCTCCCAATCCGCATCCGAAAAGCGTTCAAGGCCGTCATCCTCGCAACAGGCGCGATAGCGGCGGATATGACGCTCGTCGGGCGAACGGAGAATGAAGACGGGAGGGTCGATGATATTGGCAAGAGATTCTGGCGTGAACTCACGCTTTTCGCTCGCCTCGATGGGAATGCGGGGCACGTCGCATCCTTTCTGGCTAGAGGTCAGTATCCGACGGGGAAGACGAGGCTCAGCGCCTTGTCGACGCCATCGATCCATGCGTCACCGTTCTGGGTGATGAAGTCGCCGCCCTCCTGGCTGGCCGGATAATTGAAGCGCTGGGCATCGATCATCACGCCCATGAAGTTGCCAGCCGCGAGCCCCCAGAGGAATTGCGACGGTGATGTACCCTGTGCGGCTGCCAGCGCGTTCCAGTCCACAACCGTGCGCAGAACGCGGTTGAGTTCGTAGGACGCGGTGCGCTTCGATTCCACAAGGATCGCGGAATCTGAACCGTCCAACTGGTTCGGGTTCGGCGGAAATGCCGCGCGAAGGCCAAGGTCGATCGTGACTGATGCGCCGCCCAACTGCTTCAGAGCAATATCCTGCTGACCGTTGAGGAAAGGCGGGATGGCCGTTGCGATGCTGACGACAGGCGCCGCCTCGTTCGCTTCGCTCAGCAGCGTGCCGGAGAAGGTCCCGCTCAGCTTGCAATAGCCGTTGCCGCCATCGCGCGACGATGTGACAAGTTCGATCTTTGCGGCGGACGGGCGACAATCCACGAAGTTCTGGCGGATACCGTCTTCCCAGCACGTTATCGAAGCGCCGGCAACGGGCTCGGTCGGCGACATCGTGTAGGCGAGTTGGGCCGGGATGGTGTAGTTGCCGGTCGGCGCGGTGCGGTCGCGAGCAAAAGTTGCCACCTTGCCGGACGTATAGTTGCTGATCATCGCGAAACCGGCAGGGGCCGTGCCGAGCGACGCGAGGCTGATGAGCAGCCCCTTGTAAAGCTGGGATGTGCCAACGGCGGTAGCGCCGAGCGTGGCGGATGTGGTCGTGCCGCCAGTCAGCGCTTCAGGGCCAATCGCGGTCGTGATGCGCTGTTCGGTGAAACCCCATTGGCTCAGGATGCGGCCAGGTAGGAACGCGGCAGCGGCGGGAACTGCGTTGCCCGGACCATGGATCAGCCATTCAAAGGCGATGTCATAGCTGACGCCGTTCAGGACATCGCCGGGGCGGTGGACCGTGCCGGAATAGCGGGGGTCGGTCGTTGTCCGCGGCTGCGGCGTGACAGTACAGTTCGATACGTCAATGCAATCGGCGCTGGAAAGCGAAATGGCGGTGCCAGCCGCAACCTGGTTGGCAAAGGCCATCGCCTTTTTACGCGAAATGAGCGGGGTGTTCACGGGTCCGGACATGGAAATTACTCCTCGATTTCAGGAACGGGAGCCGGAGAAACGTCCGGCGTGGGACTGGCGGCCGCGATGGCTTCATCGCCCGGCTTTCCGGCGCGGAGTGCGGCCGAGAGGACATCGAAATCGATCGATGTGCACGGGAGCGAGGGCATTTCGGGGGTATGCTGCTTGAGGGGTGCCATGGATTTTCCTTTCGGGTCTGTGATCACGGAACGGTTCCGTTCGCGCCTGCGATGGCGCGGAAATCATTGAGCGGGGTCAGGAAGGTGATCGACCACTCGAATGTGGTTTCACCCTCATCAGAGAGGCGGCTTTCATCGCTGTCCGGCCCGCAGGATTGCGGTATGCAGTCCTGGACCATCTCGCCGAATGTGCCAGCCGTCGACACCCGCGCGCCGATCCGCGAAACGATCGATGCCGCGATCTCTTGCTGCTTGGCCTCGATCGATACGCCAATGCCGGACACGCAGATGATGTCGAACTTGAACTGAGCGGTGTGCAGCCATGTGTTGTAGGTCAGCGTTTCAAACGCGACAGATGGGCAGCGGATGTTGACCAGATCATAGTCATCGTCGCGAAAAGGCTTGTCGAAGGGGTGATCCACGAAAACCGAGATGTCGGTCCCAAGATTGCCGAGAAGCCAATCGTAAAGCGCGGCCTTGACTTTGGTGATCGCGGGCTCGTTTGCCATCTATCGGACCAACTTGAGAAGGATCTTCCAGAACCGGCCACATGGCGAGTTCAACCAGTCCTTCGGGGAATAGGTGAGGCCTGTGCGCGGCAGCGTGACCACATCGGTTGTTGAGACCGTGGGAATATCAATCTTGCGGACATCGACCACGATGTCCTGCGCCGTTATCTGGTTGCCGGCGAACGCCTCGGTCTTGTCGGTGTGATCGACAAAAGCATTGATCGAGACTGCGGCTGTATCGCCCACCTTGTAGGAAATTGGATCGCCCAAAAGCCCCACCGTCTGCGCGTCAAGCGTATCGGTGAGGCTTTCGAGCGTCGGAAGGGCCATTGTCAGGCGACCGGAGCCGCGTCGTCGGCAACCGGAAGCGCGGCAGCTTTCAGTTCGTCGACGCGCGCCTGCGCCTTGTCCTTGCCCTTCACGATCTCGGGTTCGACAAGGCCGGGCCCGGTGATCGAGAATCTGCCGCCGCCCACATGCTCCATGGCGAAGGTGACAAGGTCTTCACCTGAGGAAATGGGGGCTGAAAACTCAGCCCCATCCCCCAGCACCTCGATCTTGCCGCGCTCGATCAGCCCGTCGACGATATGGGCTGGAACAAGCGGGTGCGAGACCCTCTCGTCGGAGTTGTTCGGGTCGCCATGGACCTGCCCCAAGCCGTCCACGAACTCGGTGAAGTGGTCGAGCGCCTTGCATTTGATCATGTCCATGGCGATGTCTCCGATTATGCGCCGCTCTTGCCTTGCAGCAAGGTTTCGGGGCGGGTGCAGATAGGCAGGCGGTGCGATTCGATTTCGACCGCAGCCCATTCCTGACGATCCTTGTCGGTGACGATCCGGCTATACCATTCCTGCCCGAGCGTGTTGACCAGATCGAAGGTCGGAGCAGGGGCAAACGCTTCCTGGAACAGCCCGCGGACGCCAGTGGCGAAGATTTTGCACTTCGTCGCACCGACGGCGACGGTCGTGTTGTCGTCAGTCCCCTTGTAGTTGATCCAGTTGACGCCCCATGCCTTGACCACATCGAAAACGGTGTCCTCGAGCAGCTTGGGAGCAAGCGGATTGTTGAGGTAGGTCGCGCGGTATTCAGCGTTCTCCTGAAGCAGATCGAAGAAATCATCGCCGCACAGGGCCGCGATTTCCATACCCGCCGGCGCCATGCCGCCGAGCGCGCGGATGATTGGGCGCTTCACATTGGCGGCGACGAACTGCTTCACCTTGGTCTTGTTCGCCCAATCGAAAGCGATCTCCGCGCCCTGGGTCGCCCCGAAGGTCGTGTAGTAATCGTAGATCGTGGTATCGTCAGCGTCCACAAGGATGCCGTTGATGCAGGACAGGTAGAGCCGTTCCTTGGTCGCTGCGAGATCGTCGATGCAATTCTGCTGACGCTCGGCCACTTCGGTCATCATCGTCTTCAACTCGGTTTCAGAACCGAAGGCGCGAATGCCCTGCAATTCCTCAGCTGTGATGACGCTCGCCTCTTCGATCCGGCGCGTGCGAAGATCGACGATCGATGCCTTGTCGTTCGAGCGGTAGGTGCGCGGCGCGCCCGGCTCGCTGGTCTGGACAATCCGGAGCGTCTTGTTCTTCCATTCGACAGCGACCTTGCGGCTACGCACGCGAACCGGGGTGAACATTTTGAGGTTGCCGATCAGGCCGGGAACCGACTGTGACTTGCGAACCGCCTCGGTCAGCGAGACCGCCGAGAAGGCGTTCTGGGAAAAAACGTCCATTGTGATCATGTGACTATTCCTTGATTTGGGACGGCCACGAAAAAGGGCGCCACGGCCTTTCGACCGGGCGCCCCTCGCGACCCGTCAGGGATTGAGATGAATCAGCGCAGGATGATGCCGAGCGCCTTGAGTTGGTTGATCGCCGTCGCCTTGTTCGCAGCGGAAATGCCTGCGGGCCAGGTGATGATGTCGGCATTGACCTCGCACGAGCGGACAAGGCCCACGCCGCGGACATCGGCCGAAGCGGCAGCGGCAGCGGCGTACAGGATGCCTGCCGCATACTGCAGGCCATTGACGGCTGCCGGATCGAGCTTGGCGTATTTCAGCGCAGCCGACGGATAGCTGACCGTGACGAGGATATAGTCATCCTCGACCCAATCGTTGGTGCCATCGGCAAGCGTGAAGTTGATCATGCCGTTATAGGCGGTGCCGACAACGCCGACGCCATCGACCGATCCATCGGGGCGTAGCACGCGCAGGTTGCCGAGGTTGGTGTTCGGGTTGACGATTTCGACGCGGTAAACACCGGGCAGCGCGCCAGCATCGGCAGTCGGTGTGCCGATCGAGCCGTTGCCGACGGTGCCGCCAGACGCGGAAACCGCCGCCGCGACAGCAATGGTCGCCGTCGAGGTTTCGGTTGCGCCAAGTACCTGACCTGCAACGAGGTCAGCACCGGACTGGACCGTGATCTGCTCGCGCGAACGCGAATTGTTGGCTTCGCTGACGATGAATTCGCCAGCATGGACTGCTTCAGTCAGTGTGGTCATGTGACTATCCTTCTTGGATCAAATGGTGGTGATCAGACGGCGCGCGCCTGGCGGATTTCGGCGTGGATATCATCCCAGCCGTGATTTTTGGCGGCTTCCGGAGCGGGCTTGCCGCCTTCGCCGAGATCGCCTATCTTGGCGTCCATCGCGGCCGCTGCCTTGTCGCGGAACTCGGCGTCATCGTCCTTTTTCGGGGCGGCACCGGCCTCGCTCTTGCCGACCAGCTTGATCACCGCATCGGCGGTCAGGCTGTCGAACGCCGCATCGGCGAGGATGTCGGCCGCGAGCCGTTCCTTGCCCTTCACGGTCTCGTTGGCAAACACGGCCTGCATACGGGCCTTGTGGTCAATGGCATCGGCCTTGGGCTCTGCGGCCACCGGCTGGTCTTCCTTCTTGGTCTTGTCGGTCATTTCAGTCTCCTTGTCTGCGCCCGCTTCGGGCTCAGGATTGGTTTCGTCTTCCTCGTCATCTTCGATGGCGGGGTCGGGGTTCAGTGGTGCGTCGCCGGCACGAGCGCGCAGGGCCGCAAATCGCGACATATCGGTCTCCTTCTTCATCTATCTGATCAGGACGGGCGCTTGATGTGAGCCTGCAACCGGTCCCACGCCTCATCTTCTGACATGAGACCATCGATCAGGCGCAAATCGACAAGATCCTGACCGGCAAACCAGTCGCCGTTGAGTTCCACGACCGAATCCACCGGAATATCTCGCGCCATGGCGACCAGTTCGGCAAACCGATCTCCGGTCGTGTCGACAAGGTTTTGCAGCTTCTCGACCGTCGCCTTGTCCATCTTCTCGAAATATCCGCCGCGCGCCTTGGCACCGCCGCTGCGGAACATCGTGACCTCGATGCCGGCCTTGTCGAGCGCCTTGGTATATTCCATGTGCATCAGGCACGCGCCGATCGAGGCTGACATGCAGCCGTCAGGGCCGTAGATGCGGTCCGCGACACAAGCGAGCGCATAGGCCGCGCTGCAAGCCTGTTCGTTGATATAGGCCCAGACCGGCTTTCCACCCTCGGATTCAGTGTTCATGGCCATATATTCAGCGAGCGCAAACATGCCGGGAACCTCGCCTCCGGGGCTGTCGATGTCGAGCCATATTGCCTTCACATCATTGTCGGCGACCGCGGCCTTGAACTTGCGGGCAATGCCGTCATAGCCGGTCATGCCCGAAGTCGGGTCTATCCATCCTGATTTGTGGACGAGGCTCCCATCGATGTGGATCACGGCAACGCCATCGGTCATAGGGCAGAGCTTGTATTCGTCGCCAACCATGCGGGTCGCATTCGAGGCCATCGCGTTCAATTGCGCGCCTTCGATCACTGAGCCGTCCAGTCGTTCGAAATGAACGATGCCAAGGCGCTGCTGCAAGGCGGCGCAGACGATCTCCGCTTTGGTCGGATCGAGAAGCAACGGCCTGTTGAAAAGGCGCTGGGCCAGCTTCGGGAATGTCAGTTTGGGCGGAGGAATCTTCATGCGTCGGCCCCCTGCATCTGATCGCTGCCGCTCGGCGGGCGTCCTGGCCCCATGGTGTTTTGAGTATCCGAAATATCGGTCAGGCCCAATTCCTCTTGCGTCCGCTTCTCGAATGCCCGCTTGATGAAGACGCGGCGCGCATCGACGCCATTGTCAGCCGCGATCATCGAATGTGTCTTTCCGTTGTAGCGCAGCTCGACCTCATTGGCTTCGGCCTCCTTCTTCGGATCGCCATAGCCTGGGCCCGGCCCCATCCAGTTCACTTGCGTCAATTGCGAATAGTAGCGGTAGAAATTCGCCGGGCCGCCGGGCACCTTGATGTCGCCCAGCATGACCGACTCTTCCATGACGGCGGCCCAGATCGGTGTTGCGAATTCCTGCGCGAACAATTCGCGGTCCTCGAGAAACCCGCGCCACATCTCGTTGCGCATCAGCCGCCCGGAGGAATAGTTTATGTCCGCCCAATTCTGGGTCAGGTGCGGATAGGATAGGCCGATCGCCGACGAGACGCGGCGGTCGGAATCCTTCATGAACTCCGGATAGTTGGCAGAAGGTCGCGATGGCTTGTTGATCTCGGCCTTCTCGCCGGGAAGCAGGTGCCACAACCTGACACCTTCGGCCCTGACTTTGTTCAGCGAACGATAGTCGATGAGGCTATCCCAATAGTTCGATCCAGCATCGTCGTCGATCGGTGCCACTGCATCGCGAACTTCCCCGGTAGGCGCGGCGCTCTGGATGAAGCCGATGTTGAGCGAGTCGAACAGTGCGGCGGCCAGTTCGGCATTGCTGTACTTGTCCGACATCTTGATCCGCGTCATCGCGGCCGCGAGGCGAGAGATGCCGCGGCGCTGGTCTGCGCGATCGTGCCGGAAGGCGTGAATGAACACTTGGCGCCCAGACGGCGCGTAGCGGGGGATGCGAACCCATGTGAACAGGTCATTCGAAGCGGCATTCGAAGCCGGATGCTTCTTGCGAATATGGTAGGCCACCGGATCACCCGCAGGCGTGATCTCGACGCCGCCGATGATCGTATTACCGTTTTGCAGGACCATCTCATCGGAAATGCCTTGCGGATTGCTCAGCCGGTCGGGGTCGATCAGTTCGACTGCGGTCTGGTAACGTCCCCGCCCCTTCACCATCTTGATAACGGCGCAGGCTTCTCCGTCGATAATCCAGTGGCGATAGGCCGTCCTGAACATTTCCGGGATCCGCGATTTGCGATGAACATCGGAGCGGCGCAGCGGATCGATCGCCCAGCCGCGATAGATGCCCTCCATCTTCATCGCAAACTGGAAGGACCAGTCTATCGAGCGGCCCATGGCTTCATGATCCGGCTCTGACTCTGGCCACATGCGAGCGCCGATGACACTTTCGCAAAGCCTGTCGATGCCGCCGGCTACGATCGGGTTATTCTTGACAAGATCGCGCGCGCGCCCGACGATTTCCTCGCGATTGGTGAGAATTTCCTCATGCACGTTGCCGATTGGCGGATTCCATGAACCCAGGTCGCGCAGATCACGGCGGCCAGCGTCATAGGCTTGCGCGCCGCCGCCAACGAGCGCGGAAAGACCAAGAGCAGCGCCAAGGCGGGACATGATCCCCATCAGAGATAAAACCCGATTGCGCTACGCCTGCGGAATGTATCGCCGGCGGCTTCGGCGGTTTTCGCCGCAATCTCGTTTTCGAGCCGACTCACATAGTCGTTCAGATCGGACAGGTTCGTCTTCGAATAGACCAATTTGCGGCCATCCCGGCCAATCTCGACGGTTGTGGCGCCGGTCGCAAGCGCATGGCGCGCGGCTTCCGCCTCGCCCAGCCATGTCTGCAATTGCGCCAATGTGGCCATGCTCAATCCTCGTTGCTGCTGTTGAGCGCGTCGAAGCGCTCGAATATGGATTTCTTCTTCGGTTTCTCGACCCGGACGGGCCGCTCCGCTTCGCCCGAGACGTTCGTTACGATCTCGACCGGCGTTGCCCATGGCGGCAGTTTTCCGCTGCCCCATTTGATATCGGCCCGGTCCGGCCGCAGCATCAACCGTGCCGCCTCGTTGTACGCCTTGAGATCGAGGGATTCATTGGGGCCGTTCCGCTCCCATTTTCCATCGATCAACCGCTCGTTGAAGAATTCCTCGTAGAACCGGGCATCGATGCCGTCGGCGAACAGGCATTGCCCCGGCCCGCCATCGTCGATCCCCAGCCGGTCGACCGTCAATTCCTTTAACTTGTGGACGCCCAGCGAGTATTCGAGGATCACAGGCATGACCGGCTTTCCATACTCGTCCTTCGATATCTTGGCAGGCGCGATCGGCAGTTCGGTCGCCTTCGCGTTCGGACTGCCCTGGATCAGTCTAACACGCGCCCATGGATGAGACGGCGAACCCCAGAAATATCCGCGCGCAAGTGCGCGCCGTGCGAACTCGCGGGCCTTCCAGACCACATTTCCGTCGCCGACGTCGACCGTCATGACCGCAACCGGCATGGCAAAGCCGGGCTTCCCGACGATCGGAAACAGCCGATCCAAAAGCGGATAGATGGCCGCTTCCCAATCTTCGACCCGTTCGCGTGTTTTCAGGTCTCGCATCTGGCCGTCTGACCAAACCCGCTGCCTGAGGGTCTGCCGGTCTAGCCACCATGAGCGCGATTCCAGATCCCAAGCCTCATAGGACACGTCGAACTTGCCCGAACCAACGTCGATCGCGCAGGTGATGAACTTTCCTTCTGACGGACATTCACCGACCTGCAGCACGCGCTCTGTCGCAGCACGCTTCTGCAAATGCGCCGATGATGCTCCGCGCCTGCCGGTCGTGCCGTCGAAGACCTCCCCGAACACCTTGGCGCAGACTTCGCGCAACTGCTCGGTCTTGCCTGTCTGCTCGACCTTGATCAGCGCGGTTTCAAGGTCGCGGGCCAGTTCGGCATTCGTGACCATCTTCGACATCAAGCCGTGCTGGTAGAACCCGCGCGACGGATTGTGAGCTATGTCTCCGACAACGCCTCGGTCCTGATCGAGCGTCTGGCCGCGGTTAAGCCATTCGATCCCGTCGACCATGGCCTTGCGTTGTTCGTCCGAGAGGAGCGATCCGCAATGCGGGCAGAGCATCGCTGCGGTCGATTCAGCCATTGCCAGCCTTTCGTCCTGCGATCGGTCCTTCGCCTTGTCATAGGCCAGCGTGAACTGCGGAATTTCAGGCCAGAACTTCGTCGGCCAGGGTGAGGCATAACCGCTGCATTCCGCGCACCGCATGATGCCAATGCCGCGCGATGACGTCGACCAAGCGTTTGCAATCCCCGTCGCCCAGCCCTTGTCTGGGTGCGAGAGCATGATGACCTTCCGGCGCGACCCGAGGGCCCTCCCGCGTATTCTGGCCTGATTGACCGCCGAAGCGCACATGCGCGGCGTCCAGGTATCGATTTCATCGAAAACCATGAGCCCGGACTGTCGCCCGGTGAAGGTCTTGTTGTTCGCCGGCAGCCATTCAACCATCCGACCGGAGATTTTCTTCGACGTGTCGTTATTGTCAGACCGGCCGCTGCCGATCTTGGCCGCGATGTCGGGATGGTCCTCGAACAGCGGCTTGACCTGCTTGTCGCAGTAACTTTTGACCTCGCTGTCGGAGGCCAAATACCAGAGAACGTCGGTCATCGGACCGAACTTCAAGGTCCGAAACAGGACGTTTTCCGCGATCACCGTGCCGCCTGTCCGGGCTGGCTTGACGATCACGATCTCGTTCACCGCAGGATCGTCGCAGGCATCCATGGGCGCGATGTTGTAGGGCGTGAGCGTGCGCGACCAGTGCCGCTTGGTATCGCCTTCGGCATTCCGGATCAGCCGGTATTTGACCGCGCAATCGACGGTTGAAATCTTTTCCGGAGGGGTGAGATTGAATATCTCGTCGCGGGCAATGTCCGCGATCTCGGCGCAAAAGCCGTCTGCGGCGATCAGTTCAACGGCGTCAAGCAGTTCCTCCGGACTGAGTAACCGCACACCATTCCTCCAAAAATTCCGTTATGTCCTCTTGGAGCGCCACCGCGAGATTGCGCATGTCGTCGTCGAGAGACTGGCGAATATCCAAGGGCAGGATGCCGACCGGATCCAGCCGTTGGGGCTCGCCCAATATCGTGTTCCTTGCCCGCGTGTTGTAGCCGACGATGAAGGCACGGACCTGTTCGGCTGGCACGTAGAGCCGCTGTTCGACCTTTGCCTTTTGAGCCTTCATGTTCGCTTCGATCAGCTTGTTTATGTCCCCGACGTTCATCGCCCCGACCGCGTCGTCGGGGACAGAAAAACCGGTCAATTCCATCATGCGCCGGCCGCGCGCCTCATTGTCCGCGACGCGCTCTTTCGCCCGGCGGATCATGTGGGCCAGAACCTTCGTGACCCGGAACTCCCAGGCCACGCCCTCGGCGCCGCGCAACTGGATCGGGAATTTCGTGTCCGGCTCGATATGCGTGGTCAGAAGATTCCGCCAGGTCATCCCTGCGATCTCGGCCATAACCTCGGCCGTCACCACATCCCGGGGTTTGGCAACCTCCAACGCCGCCTCAAGCCGCCGGATCAGTTCTGAGGGGTCGCCCTTTGGCCTCGCCATGCGTTATCGCCCCAGCCCCAAAAGTGGCGGAAATCCATCATATTGTGCGTGATTTTCGGGGTGACACAAAATCTGGTCGCAATTCACCCTCCGCTGCTTCATACTTTTTAAGGGCCAAGTGTCAATGCCCTTCATGCGAGAAGCCCGGCCGCGGCCGCCGCAAGGTCGCCTTCATCGACCTGCTTTTCGGCCCAATCCTTCGCGTTTGGCCATAGGTCGATCGCGTCGATCAGTATCCGCCTCGCCTTGCGTTTGTGGATCCGATGAACCCGTGCTGCCGTCGAATAGGCCATCGGATCGCCGGCGAGCATGTCCAGTACTGCGGCGATCGGCTTCGGCGCGCGCTGGCGCCACCAGCCGTAGGCCATTTCCAGCCTCACCCACCGAATGCCTTCGATCAGGATCGTGGGAATGTTCATCGAGCGGTCGATGCGCGGTTCGTAGTTCACGATTCCGCATCCGACCTCGCGGTGGAAGCGCTCAGTCACAGAGGAAATCTCGTTCGCATCGGCAAGCTGATCAGCGTTGATGTGCCCGGCCATGTAGAGCCTGACAAGCGCGCCTTCGCGGGTCCGGCTGGCGTGGAAATGGGTCTGGAACGTCCCTTCCCGCTTGTGGCTAAAATCAGCGGCGGCGTGGATTCGATCACGCGCCAGAATGACCTCGTGCTTGCCCGCAGCCTGAACCGCCGCCGGCCGATATTTTTCTTCCGTCAACCCATCACCGCCGCGCCAGCGGTCGAGTCCGCTCGGCGCCACCGGTGGCCCGAATGTGGTCGCGAACGAATTAAACACCCGCTTGCCCATCGTTCACTCCCCCATTTTCACGCTTCCCGAACAGCCTGTTTGCCATCGCGATCAGATATTCCCGGTCCCCGAAACTGTGCAGCCTCTCCGGGTCGATCATCACAATCCCCTTTTCCCGCCATGCTCGGGTTGAGGCGCCCCATGCTGCGCTGTCCTGCGGTTCATTTGCCAAGTGAGCGATGGATGCGAGGGAAGATCGGTAGCCGGTCATGGCGTCGACTCCGCGTGTTCCGGTTCGGATTGATAGCCCTTGGCAATGCCGACCATGGCCTCGAAGCTGCGATCGCCGTCGGACGCTCCCGATGCGGCCATGCGCCCAAGCGCCTCGTTGTGGGTTCGGCTCAATGCCCTCGACACCCGATGAAACCAGTCCACTTGCTTGTCGGAACTCTGCCGGCCCAGCCAGCGATCGAGCCCCTGCAGTTCTGTGATCAGATCGGGGATTGCGTGGAACGATTTTTGCCAGCGTTCGAAATCTGGCTTGGTCAACCTGATATGGGCGCCCTCGAATTCATATTCGCGCGCGCCCGCGCTGCTCTCTTCTTCTTTCTTATCTTCTCTTATCTCTTCTAACGCGCGCGCGAGCTTAAGTGATGCTTGATCTAAGTCATTGTTTTTTAATGACTGTCCTGCATTTTCAGCACGCTTTCGTCCACCTTTCGCGCCGCTTTCAGCTTTGTTTCGATGATTTTTTTCGGCTGAAACTATCTCGAAAGCAGCGCGAGAGTTGTGAATTTTACCATTTTCAATGAGGATTTTGCCATGCTTTATCAGGCTGCCACGAATGACATCCCACTTGCGAATCGAGACCCCGCAGACGCCTGAAAGCCACCGCGCGTCATCCGGTATAGGACCGCCGCGATCGTAGATCAGGTCGAGACAGAGGCTATAGGCCCCCTTCTCTTCAAGGGTGAGTTTCATCGTGCCGTCGATGAAGTCAGCCCCGCAGCGTTTATACCAGCGCTTGCTCATCCCCGCACCGCCTGGCTGCCGGCCCAGAACTCGGCATGTCGGGTGCTAGGGACGCCCTTGCGCACCTTCGCCCAGATGAACTCGATCTTGTTGTGGCAAGCCTCAATCGAGCTTTCCCATTGAGGGAATTTGGGGTCATCCTTGCCCGGCTCCATGGCCCGCAAATAATACTCCGCGCGGAACAGGAACATGATCGCGTCAGCGTCCTGCTCTATCTGCCCGCTGTCGCGCAAATCGCTCAATTGTGGGCGTTTATTGTCGCGCTGCTCGACCGCACGGCTCAACTGCGAGAGCGGGATCATGACGACATTATGCTCCTTCGCCATGGATTTCAGGGCCATGGAGATTTCGCTGATCTTCTCGGTCTGTCCGTTGGTCTTGTGATCCGGATCCAGCAATTGGAGATAGTCGACAATCACGACATCGGCCGACTTCCCCTTGGCCTCGAGGCGGCGTTTCCAGCGGCGAATGCGACGGCCAAGTTCGGCAGTCTTCATGCTCGGCGTGTCGATGATGGAAAGCGGGATTTCCTTCATGCGCTCGGTGATCCGGCACGCCTGCCGCTTCTGCTCGTTGGTCAACCGTCCATTGGTCATCGCGGCATAGGCGATCGGCTGTCCGTCGCTATGGCTGACATCGCAAATGCAGCGTTCGGCGAGGTCGGCGCCGCGCATTTCCCGGCTCAGGATCAGCGTGCCGTGTCCGTTTTCTGCAAAGCCCCTGGCAACCGAAAGGGCAACGGCGGTCTTGCCCATGCCCGGCCTGCCAGCGATGATCACCATGTCGCCGCGGCGAAGCGAGCCTATGCCATTGTCGAAACTCGGCACGAGCCCGCATTCGATCCGGCTGTCGGGCTGATCCCATTCCTCGATCGCCTGTTCCATGAACATCGCCATTGGGCCTTCGGTTGCTTTCGATTGCGAAAGCGCTGCTGGTGACGTGTCAGACTCCAGTTGATCGAGGATGGATGCGACGCTGATTTCCCCGCCCGTGTTTTGAAGCTCGGCCATCGCGAGTTGCATGGACTCGATGAGGCGCCGGCGCAGCGCAAGGTCGGCAATCTGCTCGGCAAACCCTCTGGCACCGATAAGTCCCGCATTGGACCCCGTGAGACGCGCCAGATAGCCCATGCCGCCCGCTTCATGGAACGCCTTGTCATGCTCGAAATACGGTTTGAGAATGAGTGCGTTGACCGGCTCCGCCTTGGCCGCCAACATCGACATGACGCGGAACATGCGGCCGTGCAGATTCTCGTAGAAATCATCCTCTTTGACGAAATCAGACACCCGGTCGATGACGGAATTATCGATGAGCATCGCTGAAATGAGGGCCGCTTCGGCTTCCACATTCGCAAGGCGCTCCATCGCCGGGGTGGCGCCATATTCTTGGGCGAGGCGCAATTGATCAGACATTGGTTGCCGTCGCCTTGTTGAAGATCATGTTGAAACGGGCGTGCGCGATCGAGCGCGCGGCGATGTGCTTGGGGCAGGTTCGCAGATGCGGATATTGTGCCTCCATGCGGACCAGTGCGGCATAGCGCTCCCAGGCAATGAGTTCTGGCGAAGGTTTCACGCCGCCCTCCGATATTTATCCGCCCGCCGCAGCAATTCATCGGGCGTCAAAACCACATTCCCGACCCGCCAAAGATCGCCCGTCGCGCAGTATCGCCCCGACGGCAGGCACCTGTATACCGCCCAGCGCTCGGCCCTCAGCGTGTCCGCCGCGTCATCCCAGAGGCTCTTGACCCGGTTGTCACCGTGAAACCCCCGCGTCATGCCCATCTGGCCAAGATTGGGGCGCACGGTGATAGATCGAGCTGCCTTGCGCGCGTCGGGCCTTGTTGGGGCCTTGTAGGGCTTTGGCGATATACCGGTCTCGCTCGCGATCCTGTTGATGACCTTCCTGTCCATCTTGAGGATGCGGATCAGCTCGGCCGTGGTGTGTTCAGCGCAGAGCCCGGCCCAATTGTCCGGAGCCTGTCTCATGGGGCGGAGATACCGGTTGCACCTGGCGCCGGTCTCCTTCTCCCACCGCTGGAGAGTGGCGAACGCGACACGCCAGCGCTTCAACGCGGCCTGCTTCGAGAGAGTTGGCGCGAGCGCTACGAAATCGTCGGGGATCGGGCGCAATTTTTCCGGCCTTGGATCGGACTTGTGGCGCGGCACAAGCACGCCATGCTCGCCGTGGATTTGCCGCAGTCGCCGGATCATGCTCGGGATCGACGTTGTGCGGATGCCCATGATGGCGCACGCTTCCTGCCGGGTGTATCCGTCTAGGAGCAGGCCGTGGAATTGATCGAGGCGCGGGAATGATCGCCGCCTTTCGCGCGCGTCGGTTGTGGCGACGGTGGCGTGGTTGAAGGGGAATGTCATGCTGCGGCCGCGAAAAGGCCAGCGCCTTCATTCTTGAGTTGCTCCAAATTGCGCTTTGCCTGCTCGAAATAGGACGGCTTCAATTCGATGCCGACACCATTACGGCCCATCTTCGCGGCGCAATAAACCTCGCTGCCAATGCCAAGGAACGGCGTCAGGACAGTATCGCCGGGGTTGCTCCATAGGTCAATACAACGCTCGATCACGTCGAGCTGCAGAGGGCTTATGTGCTGTTCGTCCTTTTCATCGCGGCCCCCGCGATATTGAAGCGTGCGCGTCTGGTTTATGTCCATCCATACCGGCGAGGCGTAACGCTGCCAGACCTCAATCGAATACCAGTTCCGGCCATCCGTCGCGGTCGTGTATTTGCTGAAATCCGGCTCGGTTCCTTCCTTGCCGTGATAGGCAGAAAAGCAACCCGAAACCGGCTCGGGGTTTTCGCCAGGCTTGCGGAACGAGACAATATAGTCTGCCAGGCCCTGCCCCGACATGCAGCTATCCTTGACAATCTGCTTGTGCAGGAGCCGCAAGGATTTCGTGCGCTGCTGCGCGACGACGGGGTCTTTCCAGATGCAGACCTCGCTATGAAATATCCAGCCGGCAGCCTCATAAGCGCGGATGATCTCACCCCGGAAATCTCGCATGCCGATATAGCCGTGGCGGATTTTGCTGGTCGGCAATTGCATACAGTGAACCGAGTGCAAGCGGCCAGCCATCGTGACGCGCAACAGTTCCTGAATGAGAAACTGATAATGCGTCCAGAATCCATCGCCCTCGTTGTTCGATATGTCGCGGTCATAGTTGGAGAATTTGTAAAGCCCTTCGAACGGCGGCGAGTGAATACCAAATTGGATGCTGTCGCCCGGTATCTCGCGGATGATCTCGCAACTGTCGCCCTGGTAGATGGCGAAATTGTCACCATGAAATTGATCGACGCACTTGAATGTCATGCTGCCATCTCCAGAAATTCGGGCAGGATGATCTCCTGCTGCGGGTTGTAGGTCGGCACGTCGCGCACTTGCCCGCGCACCATCTTTGAAGAGAGATCGGCCATGTGCATGACCATCGCTGCGGCCATGCGATCGGCATCGGCCTCTTTCCTGCGAATGTTGGAAACGGTCGCGCCCTCGGTTTCCGCTGCGATGATATGGCAGTTGACGGGCTTAGTTTGCCCGAAGCGCCAGAACCGACGGATGGCCTGATAGAATTGCTCGAAGCTGTCATTGAGACCGACGAACCCGGTATCGGCGCAGCACTGGAAATTGAGCCCGAAGCCACAAATTGACGCTTTGGTCACGATCACGCGAATTTTACCGCTCAGAAAATCAATGATGATTTGCTCTTTGATTTCATCTTTTAGGCCGCCGTGCAGATTGACCGCGCCGGGGATGCCTTTGGCGAGCATTTCAGCCTCGCTATTGAGATTGCACCACCATACGAATTGACGACCAGCGGGCGTTACTGCGATGGCTTCCGCCACTCTATCGTTCACCGTATCGCGCCGCGCCGATATGCGTTCAGAAAGTGTCGCGGCTTGAATTGGAAACAGGAAACCAGTCTCCATCGACGGCGCATATTCCACGTCAACCGTATGTTGATGATAGATCAGCGGGGGCAGGTCGTATCCGTCATTGGCATATCCGAGATCCGATGGCTTGCGCAGCATCACTGCCCATGTCGCCATCCAGCGCCAGAACTCGTTTTCAGCATGGCCCTTCAAGCGCCAGTCCTGCGTCGATCCGCCATCATGGACAAAGAACGTGGCGAGCATGTCAGTGAATTTCATCACGCCAAGGAACTCGGCATGGTTGCCTAGCTCCATGAAGTCATTCGGGGCTGGAGTTGCGGTCGCTGCCAAGCGGAACGGGATGGACTGGCAGGCATCGATCAACGCGGTGCGATAATGCCCGCTCGTCGATTTGAGGATGCTGCTTTCATCGAGAATGACGCCACCGAAGCGCGACAGGTCGAAATGCTCCAGCTTCTGATAATTGGTGATCGACGTGCCGGAAATGCAATCCGACTGATTGGCGACAACCCTCGCGGCGATCCCAAACTTGTCAGCCTCGCGCGCCATTTGGTTTGAGACAGCAAGCGGCGCAAGGTGGAGAATATCCTTGCCGGTCGATTGGTGAACAGCCTGCGCCCATGCTAGTTCCATGAGGCTCTTGCCTAGACCAGTGCCTGCGAATAGTGCCGCGCGGCCCCTGCGGAGCGCCCATGTCACTATGTCATGTTGGAAAGGGAAAAGCGCTTCGGGCAGATCGGGAATATCGGTTAGACCCGTCATAGGATCGTCGATTGCCTTTTGCGCAAGGAATTCGTGATATTTCACGCCACCCTCCCCAGCGCCGTCGTCTCGAGCCGGTTGACGGCCCATGGCGCATCGATTCCCTCCATCTGGAGCGTGTGCGCGAGGATGCCGATCGCATCGGCCTGGTTGTCATCGTCGGGCTTCAAGCCAAGCTCGCGGCATCGCGCGATGACGTAATCCTTCAACTGCCGACGCTCGGTCCCGCGCTTCATCGAGCCGATAAACATGCGCCGCCACGTCGACATATTGACCGCGAAGCATCGCGTGCCCTTGGCGTCGCAATAGCTTTCGCAGTGGGCAGCCAGTCCGATCAGGACCTTTTGCGTGTCGGCGGTGGTGTTGCCCGCTGCCGGTCCGAGAAGCAGGGGTTCCTCGTAAACGACCAGATCGGGCTTTCCGATGGTGAACTGGTCGTGAAGATGGCGATGAAGCGCAACGAACGTGCGCCCCATCGAGGTGTATGCGCTGCCCAGCGTCCATGTGCCGAACGCGGGGTGCGGCTGACCGGTGCGCCACCGCGCCCAGCCCGCCGCCCGCTTGGATAGATCGAGGCAGAGAACGTCCGGCATCAATTCACCAGATGAAGATCAGATGCCGCAGCCGGAGCGACCGGGATGATGTCGATTTCATCATCCGGCGATGCGCCTTCCGAAATGTCGACCAGATCGGCGCGCAGCTTGATCCCGAGAGCCTTCATCATGCCGTTCAGGTCACGCAGCTTCACGTCGCGCTCGGCGTCCTCGTTCTTCAACAGCGAGGCGCATTGCCGGACCGCCCATGGGTGGACATGAGCCTCCTTCTTCACGCTTTTGTAAGCGTCAGAGGCATCCTTCATCGCCCTGCCCTGCTCGGTGTTCGCGGGCAGGATGTCGTTGCGGAATATCCTTGCGGCCATTTCATAATCGGGCGGGGTCACAACTCCGTTCACTTTTTCCTTGGGCTTGCGGGCCATTGTTCAATCTCCTTGGGTTACGCCGCTTGACGAAGCCGTTCGCGCCTCTCGGCGAGCGCGGCCTTCGCTTCGGCGGCAATGTCTTCGCGGGGGCGTAGTTGTGTCGACGGTGCGCCCCTGAGGCGTTCCGTCATGTCTCTGATTGTCTGGCGGGCCTGCGGATCGAGCCGCTTGGCCTTCTGAGCCTCGCGCCCGAGTTCCGCGGCACGGCGGCATTGGGCCTTGCGAGCATCTTCGCGCTCCGCACAATCGCCAAGCGCAAATTGCAGGCAGAGGATTGCAGAATTGGCCTCGCCCATGCGCAGGACATGGGTCGCGCACGCCTTGCGCCATGCCGAAACGTCGCGCTTCAACTCGGTCAGCACGGGAAAATGCCAGATATGGACGGCAATGCCGCCCGTCGCGATGGAAGCGCCGACAGTGATTGCGATTGCGATGTCGGCGCTGGCGCTCATCCTAGCCTCCGAAGTTCCGGTTCGACGGGGCGATCATGCGGCGGTCCGTTCGGCACGCAGGATAAGGCCGGAGATGGCGCGCTGGGCCGCGATCAGGTCAGGGACCATTGATGCAAGTTCCTGATGCGTGATGGCGTGGCCGCCGGGGCCGTCGGGTGAACGTGCAAGCGCGAGGCGATGCACTGCCCCTGTCAGCGAAGGGAGTGCGTCTTCCTCAGTCGTGTCGAGTGGAACCATCTTGGCGCCGGAGAGTGCTGCGACGGGGTTCAGGGTCTCGGGCCCGAAGCGCTGCCCCAGCCGGTTGAGGTAATGCTGGCACAGGTCATTCTTGCGGTTGGCGGCGTTCCAGAGCGTTTGCCCCGAAACGTCGATCGCATCGGCGATTTCGTTCAAGGACATGGCGGTTTCCTGCTGGATATTGAGCAGGATGCGCGAGACGGCCGAACGATAAGCCGCTTGCTCCTCGACCGTGTTTATCCGCAAGACGTTTGATTGAGCCGATGCCATAGGTTCATCCATGAGTGAGAGTATGCGTGCGCGTAAAAATGTGCCGGTGCGGGCCGACAGAAGGGCAACCCGCACCGGCTCGCTGGTGGTAAGAGGCGGCCCAAAGGGAGCTTCCCAGCGAATTGGTTGCACCGGCAGGAATCGAACCTGCGACCTTCAGGTTATGAGCCTGACGAGCTGCCGCTGCTCCACGGTGCGGCAAATGAATGTGTGCGACGTTGGCAATCTTCGCGGCAAAGTTACCTGCCGGCCGATCCGCTCCGCGTTGACGCATGTTCCCATGCGCAGAATGCCCTTCGCACCCGCCGTCGCGGTCGGGTGTTTCATGTGCGGGGCCGGTGTTCATGCTGCTGCACCCACGGGGGCCGCCTTGCGACCAGCCCCCGCTTCGGCCATCGTGTCGGTGTCAGAACAACACGAAAGGGAATCGGTATGGGAATCAGTAGAGAGGGTCAGGCGATTGCCGCTGCCAGCCTTGTTCAGGCTCACGCCGCGTCCATCGGCAAAACAACCGCGAGAAGAACGCCGGAGCAGAGGGTTCAGGACATTGCTTGGGCCTACCGCCAGTATCTGGCAGTGGTGCGAAGCGACGGCGCTATACATTTGGGTCCTCCGGCGCCAATCGATTGAATTGACCGTCGGCGGATTCCGGCTCCTCGCCAGTGGCAAACGCGTAATACTTCTCGGCCCGCGCCAAGACGATCTCGGCGCTCGGATCAGAGTTATAGTCGCAAGCCAGCCTCAGGCATTCCAGAGCTGTCGCTACCTGTTCGGGGGTTCTCATGCCGCCTCCTGCTCGGGCTGGGCGGTTTCATCATCAAGCGGGGAAGCAATGGCCTTCGCCATATCTTCGAAGCTTGCCTCAACGCCGATTTCGTCGGCGATAGTTTTGACATGCAGCCAGTATTTTGCGGGGATCGATCTGCCCGGGAGCGCCCATGATCTGACCGTCACTTGCTCGACGGCCACGCCATGTTGGAGAAGCAGATCATGGAGGCGATGGGGGCCGCCGAGCGCGGAGATGAGTGTCTTATGATCCATAGCGACGTACCGCTATCATTCGTAGCGATCGAACGCAATATGATTTGTAGCGCCTTTCCATGCGAAAGTTTCGCTATGGACGACGAATCACTTCTAACGCCGGGCGGCCGGCTGAAATGGGCGCGTGAGCGAGCAAAATATTCGTCAGCAGCGGAGTTCTCGAAAGCGGTCAAGATCGCGCATGTGACCTATCGCGCCTATGAGAACGACCAGAATGGATACCGCAAGCACGCGATCCAGTTTAGCAAAATGCTCGGTGTCAGCGTGGAATGGCTGCTGGAAGGAGGCCCACTTCCCGATGGAGACGTCCCGCGGCCCGGCGACACCGGAACCCCGGCGGTCCTCGACCAATATGATATAGAACTGATTCGTCGAGTAGATATCAGCTACGCCATGGGCGATGGTGCGGTCATTGCCGATTATCCCGATACGGGCTTCATCCCGTTCGATCGCCAATTCTTGAGAACGCTTACCCTCTCTTTCGCGAAAAGCCTGATCATCGCCAATGGCGATGGCGATTCGATGACGCCTACAATATTCGATAACGACCTGGTCATGATTGACACGTCAGCGCGTCGCGTGACGATGCAAGACAGAATATGGGCATTGACCGTTGCAGGCGCCGGTATGATAAAGCGGATTCGCATGTTACCCAATGGCCGCGTGCTTGTGCTTTCCGATAACCCTTCTGTACCGCCGCAAGAGTATGACACGGAAGACGTCTATCTGGTCGGGCGGGTTGTCTGGATTGGGAGAAAGATGTGAGGCTATTTCTGAATGGGCTGGCTACTGTGGGACTGGCGGTTTCGTGCTGTTCTTGCGCGCCTTCGAAGAAAGCAGAGCCGATGCCCGAGCATCGAATTGTTGGCTGGGAAGGTGCAAAATTTGGCGACGGATTCGATGCTGCGCTGGGCCATTTTTCGCAGATGCGCTGGACCGGCTATTCCATTGAAACCTGCGAACGTAGAATGCCACTCGACGGATGCGTGCTACATGCAGACAGCCAATATCGCTCAACGCCGCTGATCGAGGGCATTACATTCGTCCCCGCTTTCACATTCGACAAAGTCGGTAAGCTCCGCTCGATCTCGCTGAACTATGCTTCCAAGGAGCCGACCAACGACGAATGCATCGAATTAATGGGGCGTTCGATCGACAGGCTTGTGAAGGATTATGGGCAGCTTCACATAAGACAAAATACTGACAAGCTGCCACCAGGATGGACGAGAAGTGAATTAAAATCAGGAAGCGGTTTTCTATTTAATGTTGAATCCCAGAATCCAGGCCACGAGTATGTGAGCAATGTTTTTAGAACAGGAAATGATAGCGGCCATAAGCCATACGTATCTATTTTTTCGTCGTATATAATTCAGAGTTGCAACGTCTATATCTCAATAGATGACGGAACAGACTTTGAGGTTCGGCAAAAGCCAGAGGACCCTGCAAAAGCTGATCCTCAACCAGTCGCTACGCCTGATGAAGTCTCAGAATATGAGGGCGAATAGGCCAGCAGCCTTCTCGGTTCGCGTGAATGTCGAGATGGACGAAGAGGCAGGCGTCTGGGTCGCAACTAGCGACGATGTTGCAGGCTTGATTGCCGAACACGCAGATTTGCAGAAACTGATCGACATGACGGCTGAACTGGTCCCGACCATCTTGGCCGAAAACGACGCGCTTCCCGTCAATATCGATTGCAGCAAGGGCGTTCCGGTTAAGATCGCTGTTCATGGGCTGTTGGAAAGCAAGGCGCCATCTCACAAAAAGTAGCGCCACGCTACAAAACATGTTGACACGCTACAAAACATAGCTATTATCCCTCCATCCCCACTGATCCGGGCGATGGAGGAACAACATGGTTTTCACCCCAGCACAGATTGCGGCAAAGCTCGAAGAAGCATTCGGCTCGCCCTTCACCCATGACCGCACGGCGCGGGTAAGCGGGTTCGCGCGCACTTACGATCACCATGAATTTTCGAGCGACGAGGCTGAGGTCTTCGGCGTGTCGGTCTGGACGCTAGTCGAGGATCGCTCGGTCGAGGCGCGCGAGATTGCGCGTGCGGCTGCGCCCGATCTGGAGTGCGCGGCATGAGACTCCGCCACACCCCCGCCGCCCTCGCCGCTCGCCTGAACCATCAGGAACGCGCGCTTGCCCGCCTGAAGGCATCCGGTCCTTTGCTTGGGCCAGAGTGCATCGACGAGGCCGACTATCGCGCAAGGCAAGCCGCAGTTTACGCGCCCATGACGGCGCGGATCGACGCAAGCAATCCACGAGAGGAATGGAAATGAGCGTAACCACTATCCCAATTTACACCGCTGAAAAAGCCAAGCGACTGATCCTGTCGAAGAAGATCGAAGGGCCATACGAGGTCACCGGCTGGCTCGACCTCAGAGGCTGCGACCTGTCCGGCGTCACCCTGCCAACCACCATCGGCGGCTCGCTCGACCTCAGTGGCTGCGACCTGTCCGGC
>OFRO01000046.1_pt1 | contig 39296 bp, 58 predicted proteins | sample 1543091 | NCBI WGS metagenome assembly OFRO01 (sample SAMN07774217, study PRJEB24372) | wastewater metagenome | isolation source: Exp Tend NO 10WW | collected 2016-02
TAAAAAGCAATGACAACAGCTGACAAAAACCTTGAAGTCCTAGCAAAGATGCTTGAAGCATTGGATACACAATCCACGATGGATGAGTTCCTTCAGGCTTTTGAATTAGTTGTTAAGTATGTTGAACAGATAAAACAAGGTAACGACGATGACCGCGCAGTGCTCCTGGCCACCATTGAAGACTCTATTGCAAAGAAGGGTAAAGAATTAGCTAGACTACAATCAAAGACCTCTTTAGAGATGGAGGCACGTTTTAGAGAGCTTTCGGCTAATGTAAGAGACGGACTTGATGGCAAAGATGGACTACAAGGCCCTCCAGGGCCACCAGGAGCCTCTGTGAAGGGCGATAAGGGTGATAGTGGTATTCCTGGTAAAGATGGCTCTCCAGACACCCCAAATGAGATTATTGCTAAGGTAAATGAAGCCCAAGACCTTATTAACCCTGAAAAGATTAAAGGGCTTAAAGATATAGAGCGTATCGCAAAGGCTAATGCTTTTGACCCTACGATGGGGCCATCATTTGCTGACCTGAAAAAGCTCCAAGACCAAATAACTAACAACACCAACAGCATAGCTACGAGTAAAGTAGCAATCAATTTCATTATAGACGGAGGTGGTTCGGCGATAACCACAGGAATAAAAGGATTCGTTGAGATTCCTTATGGAATGACAGTTACGGGCTGGCAGATATTTGGCGACCAATCAGGCTCTATCGTTATAGATGTATGGAAAGACACGTATGCAAACTTCCCACCAAGCGTAGCGGATACTATTACTGGTACTGAAAAACCAACACTATCATCCCAACAGAACAACCAAGACCTCTCATTAAGTACGTGGACAACTGCATTGTCACAAGGCGATATACTAGCCTATAATGTCGATAGTGTATCTACAGTCACAAGAATCACAGTTACAATACTAGGAACTAAAAATTAACAATTATTAAATTATGAAAAAGAAAGACTCAATAAAGACACGCGGATTCTATCGCCTCAATGTGGTGAATGCCGATGGCAGTATCGCAGGAGACACAGGCTGGAGAGAGAACCAAATCGTGAACAATGGTTATCAGCAATTCCTTATGTATCTTTTGGCAGGTTCAGCAGGTTCAATTAGGCCATCTCATGCAGCATTGGGTACAGGGACAATCCCAGCGTCAAACGCGACAGTACTTGCTGGTGAATTGACAGAAGCTTCAGGACGTTGTGCTCTTACCACAGGAACTTCAGGCTCTAAAACAGTCTCATACACATTTACACTCGCGTCAGGCGTTATTGCAGCGGCTTCTACAATCAACAATGTTGGACTGTTCTCAGGCTCAACAAAGGCAGGTGGTACTTTGATGGCTGGTAATACTTATGCCACAAGTTCACTTGCAACCAATCAGGCCGTGAACGGCACGTATTCCATATCCTTCGCATAGGATTACGTTCACTGCTTGATTTGTCCACACCCATACTCTTGTAATAACTGGTATTTGGTATACTGTTATTGAGTGAAAGTTGACCCCCGTAAAGTCCTAAAGGTAGATTTAGGCACACAGACTCCTGAAGAGGGGTTTGTTGCATGTCCGTTAAAGATGAAGCTACCATTTCCTGATAACTCAGTAACCCTATTAAGTGCGGCTCATGTGATAGAGAAGATTCCACGTGAAAAGTTTATTGATTTTATGAATGAGTGTTGGCGAGTACTGAAGATAGACGGGCAAATGCGTATTGCCGCCTATTACGCAGGCTCAACGCCTTTCTGGGCTGACCCAATGAACGTATCAGGATACACCATGCAAACCTGGTCATATTTTGACCCTGAATCATACGATGGGTCACTCTACAAAGTATACAAACCGAGACCTTGGAAGATTATTAATTGCTTTGTCCAGGTAAAAGCGACAATGGAAGTTTTAATGCAAAAACGTCATGTCGGTTAATACACTCCACAAGGGCACAGGGCATTTGAACGACCGTATCTTGATTGGTATCCCCACAAGAGGTGTTGTGCGATTCGAATGGCGGGCGGGGCTTCAGCAAACAATGCCTACCAACTGGGCGCACATAGAAGCGGCATACATGGGATTCCCTCTCGCTGACGCAGAAAATCTAATAGCAAAGAATGTCATAGAGGGTGGTTATGAATGGCTCCTCTTTATTGAGGATGATAATGTACTCCCCCCTGGGGCGTACATTCGTCTAAATCAATGGATGATGAAACGCTCTGCTCCTGTAGTTGGTGGGCTTTACTTTACCAAGTCCGTACCACCAGAGCCTATGATTTACCGTGAATGGGGCAAAGGGTTTTATGCAGATTGGAAGATGGGGCAGGCAGTATGGTGTAGAGGACTCCCATTTGGGTGTACTCTAATCCACGCCTCAATCATCAAAGCTCTTTGGGATGAAGCGCCTGAATATATGGTGGGTGAGACTAAGACCCGCAGGGTATTTAAACAACCAGAGGATATACAGGTAGACGGAGATGGGAATTACTACATGGCCTCTGGTACTACTGACCTCAACTTCTGCAATGAGATTGTTAAGAATAAGATATTTGAGAAGGCAACCTGGAAAGGCAAGCACATATGGAAAAACTTCCAAAAGAAGAAGTACCCTTTTGTTGTGGACACTAAGATATTTGTGCAACACATTGACCTTGATGGCGTCAAGTGGCCTCTCTCACTTCCACAAGCCTTCCTAGAAGGTAAGAAGACATTTAAACAAACGCTATGAAAAAACAAACAAAGACTATATCGGTTAATCTCGGCTGTGGTACCCATATCAATAAAGACACTAAGACTGAGAGATGGATAAACATAGATGATTTTGAGCTTAGTCAGAGCGAAGCACCAAACTTCATCAAGGGCGATGTGCGTAACATCCCATTGGAATCAAACTCTGTAGATTACATACTTTGTGACCAGGTGCTAGAGCACATGGCTATGGCAGATGTCCCTGTAGTCTTATACGAGGTGCGACGTATTCTTAAACCAGGTGGCAAAGCAGTATTTATAGTTCCAGACTTTGAGGGCGCGACGAAGCAATGGATGAACGCGAATCTCAACGTTGCATTTGACCCACTCAAATACCACTTCTTCTCTGAAGTTATATATGGGAATCAGGCGCATGATGGCGAATACCATAAAACCCCTATGTGCGCAGGGTACCTACATTACCTCCTAAACATGGTGGGTATGCCAAAACATGAAATCTCATACTGGCCTGAGTTCGGTAAAATACCCGTATTCCCAGGTATGCGTCCTTACGCATCCACAGCGACATTACGCAACCCGCAACTTGTGGTAGAGGTTTATAAGGTATAATTTATCTATGGACGAAGAGACACAGGACGATTTGCCACCAACACTAGGAATAGACGTTGGTGAGGAAGTACAAAACGAAGATGGTCTTACAAATTAACGTCTCCGATGAGATTAAGATTGGTGTTGTTGAGACAAAGCCAGTCGTAAGTATTTATTTCTGTGTCATTGCAGAAGGGTTAGTCAGTCTTGAAAACAAGATGGTGACGAACCAAGCAAACGCTCCGTCTCCGTTGTATATATTTATTGGCCCTAAACACCACCGCTTTTAAGCGGTTTTTGTATGCAAGTAGTACTAACACCAAAGTACCTAGACAAAGATGATTACTGGAAGTTCAGCGTCTCATTCGTCAATGGCAACTCTGCGGGGATACACACTTATTACTATCTCACTGAAGATGAGGTTGATGCTGCATATGCCAAGACAGTGCCATCAAAAGACTCATTAACTGACGTATCAATAACATCATTGAAGCTTGAGAATAATGCCAAGTAGACATGGCTCTTACCGACAATCTCATAAACTATTGGAAGCTTGATGAGTCGAGCGGCAATGCTGCCGACTCGGTGGGGTCTTTGACACTGACTGCAACCACATCACCGACCTATGGTGCAGCACTCATCAATAATGGCCTCGTAGGTAATTCAGGCGGGTATCTTCGTAATAGCGCAAGTAACTCATCGCTAGGTACTGCAACAGCTTGGACTATCAACTGCTGGGTATGGATGTCATCAACTCCATCAGGAGTAAACGACTACTTCTTTGGAATGTGTGATACAACCAACCAGCTTGAATACGACATTTACTATCGAGAGGATGGTGCTCTTAGACTTCGTGGAGAGCGAGTCAAGCATGGTGTCGCAGCAGTCAAAGTTGAGTCGGTCACTACGCTTAGTACAAGCACTTGGCACATGCTTACGTTTACTTTTAGTACATCTCAAATAGAGTTGTTTCTTGATGGAGTTTCCGTTGGAACGACTGCTACCTCTGGAACTGGGTCGTCAGGCGGTACGGCTGGAACTTCTATCGGAGCTACTGCTGCTGGTGCACAGCCAATTCGTACTAATGTCAAAACAGATGAATATGGCATATGGACTAGGCAGTTAAGCGGTGCAGAAATAACCTCTCTCTATAACAGTGGAGCTGGTCTTGCGTATCCTTTCATCACCAACCTGTCTCTAAACATTACTGCTGATTCAACTGCCATCGGAGAATCTAAAACAATAGTTGAAGCAGACACCATCAATAAGACTGATTCATCAGCCGTGGGTGAGACGGTTGCTCTTTCAAAGCAGAACTATGTAAACATAACCACTGACTCAACCGCCATTGGAGAGGTAGTCACAATGCGATTGTTTAGCAATATCAGCCCGACGGCAGATTCCACAGCGATAGGTGAAACAGTGACGTTACAAGAAGTTTTGCAAGGAATCGCAGTCACTGATAGCACGGCAATAAGTGATGCAGACACAATCAATCTTAGAAGTTTTGTCAATGTAAATGAATCCACGGCCATTGGTGAAACGGTGACCTTGCAAGATGTAGAGCAGGGAGTTGTGGTCACTGACTCCACTGCCGTTTCAGATACTCCAACACTGTCAATGAAATCTTACATTAGTGCTACCGACTCAACAATTATAGGAGAATCCGTTTCAATAACAGAAAGCACTCCAGTAACAGGTAGTGGATATTCATTCGTGGTGTTTATAGATTAACGTATAATTATGCTTTAATATGGAACAGCCAGATTTGGATACGATAGCAGCAAAGCTCGATGCGATTAGTACATGGATGAGCAAACATGACATTGCAGATAACATGCGGTTTCAACAGACCGACGAACGTATCTCTGTATTGCCCACAAAACAAGATTTAGAACCTCTAGCGACAAAGACTGACATAGCTGAGATGAAGGAGTTTATGCAGAATGTACACATTGGTTTTGGGGTTATAAGGTTCACATGGAACAATGCCGCGCAAATAGGGGCGTTTTTGTTATTCATCTTTGGTGTTCTGGTCTTTATCAAGTACGGTATTCTAGGGGCAGTAATGTACTTCATCCCTAAATAAGGGGATAAAAAACTATCTTTTTAATCAAAACTTCATATACTAACTAGGTATGAAAAATGGAATCTTTAAGCTTGGATGGGAGGATTTACTAGATAGTTTGGTATCAGGAGTTGTTGTGGCTTTGATAGTCGCGACAGCAGGCATTGTAGTGCAAGATAAATTTAGTCTATTCACCGTAGATTGGGTTGCTCTTTCACATTCAATGGCTGACCTTGGTATTAAGGTATTCTTCGGTATCCTTCTAAAGAATCTTGTGTCAGACAATCAAGGCAATATTCTTGCTATTGGTTCAAAGTAGTTTCCCTTTCTGCAACCCGTCACTGACCCTAGTCGTGTCAAATAGACGGTGAGAAGTGACCTCACGCCATAATTAGCTAATCTGTTAAACAAACTTGTATTCACGTCGATTATCGCAATACTTCTTTTTCCTCAACAAACGGTTGAGATAAGTACTGCACACGCTGAATCATTACAAGACTCCGCAAGAGAGATTGCTTTGCAGTATGATATCGACCCTATTAAGTTTGCTAACCTCATTACCTCTGAGAGTAATTGGAACACGTCTAAAATCAGTTCTACGGGGGATTATGGCCTATTACAGATAAATCCTCGATGGCACCCAGAAGTCGCCTCTACGACGATTCTAGACCCCATAGAGAGCATGGAATGGGCCGCGCAGAGGATTAAGGATGGACATGAGGCAGAGTGGACAGTGTGTAACTGTGTTTCATTTGTTAAGGCAGTTTCGCAAGTGAAAGAGTGGGAGAAAGGGCTACCTACCGTTGGGGGGAAAGTAACCTTTGATTATAATGGTGTGTACCACGAAGCGTATATTTTATCCTTGGGTGAGAAAGATTTTACAGTGCGTGAGGCGAATTATGAACCGTGCCTCACAGCAAAGAGAGTCGTGCTCTACAGTGATAGACATATCACAAGTTTTTATACGGCGGTGTCGATACCGCCTAACTAGACCAATGCACAACTTGGTTTAGAGCGAGAGGCCTTCGGGTCTCTTTTGCTAATTACCGAAAGACCTCAAAAGATTTGCTATCGCCCGATAAATAGTTGCCATTCTCATATTGCCTGCCTTTTCGTATGCATCAGCTTCTTTATCAAATTGGTCACTCTTTTTTGGTTCAAGCACATCCAATATAAACTTGTTCTCAAACCACTGTGAGAAATCACATGCACCCGTGTACCCATTATCACTGTCTATAGAAAACCAACTTGTCTCATCAGAGAACTTCATACTCCAGTGGAGGTGGTCGCCTCCTGACGCTCCTGTTGAGTCAGCCCAACCGATTAAGTCTCCCGGTTTTACAGGTTTTTTATCTGACACATTGTGCTTTAAAAGATGCCAGAACTTGAAGTAGATATAACACTTACCGCCCAACTTCATCCACTGTTTCTGTATCATGTTCAATGAACCAACGGCTTGTGGGGGTAGATTCTCAAACTCCACAGGTTGCTTGCTTCGCACGTTTACTCCTATGCCACCATCTTGGTCAACCTCATTATTAGCTTCCCACTCGACGTCTGCAAGCACAGGGAAATACACTGGCTCACCATGAGTAGCTAGCCAATCCTCGCCGTTGTGTCCTAGCATACCTATAGCTTTGTAGAATGGGATTGAACCTACGGGGCATACTCCATCGCTGATGGGATTGACTATCTTGTATGGTTGTAATGGCTTGCCGTCCGCACCTGTACGGCAACAAGCAAGATTCTGACCAAAGCCTTGGATTTTATTATCAGTTTTGATTGGTCTGTGTATTTTCATAATTTATCCCATCGTCCACACTATCTTTGCCTTACACTCAGGGCACGAGTATTGGTAGTGGTTCCACTTAACCCCTTCTTTGTTAGGACAAGAGTCACATTTTAAAGATGTTTCTTTCTTCCCACGGGTTTCCGTTGACGGCTTGTTTGAGGTACTTAGGGGCTTCACGTTTTCGTGCATAGGCTTTTTTATCTGTTAAAACTATCTCAGGGTCTAGTTTACCTAAGATTCTCTCCTCTCGACGGCGCTTACTGTGTCTATAGGCACGTTCAAAGTTTTTCATGTTGTGGGGTACAAATCTCGCAGAAGCGTTTAATCAACCCGTGGAAACACCTCTCAAAAGCTACATGAAGTGACTCTTGCATTTGAGTGAACCTGTTATATCTTTCCTAGTGTCTAACACGGGAAAGGCACAGTCGACACATGTCCCATTGATAGATTGTTTCGAGTAGTACCAGCGATTCCTTTTTTCTAATTCACGGTCTATAACCTGGATAGAAGGGTCGGAGTATACTTTCCGCTTTTCCATGACTACATTCTACTCCTAAAACAAAAACCCGCTCGGAGTTATACACCTGGAGCGGGCGTGACTAATGGAAGTTTAGCACAAACAATCCCACCTGTATTAGATGGGAGTGAGTTCATTCTCTTAAAGTTGGGGGCGGGTTTTTAATTAGATACGAACCATTACATCTCCGCTTTTCTCATCATGTTTGTGACGTTTGATGAGTTTCATATCCTCATCAAGAGAATCTAAACGTTCAGCATGTGTCCAATCGTTTTTATCGTCCTTTACGCCTATGATGTCGTTGAATGGCGGGCGCTTTTCTAGTTCTGCGCGTACATCTCCAACTTCATCCCAATCAGGATTTTCCTCATTCTCCAACCTCCATAATAGGTCTAATAACTCGCTGGTTTTCTTGTTCTCCATAAGAGTTTTATTTAGACCCCCAACTTTCAAAGAACGAACTACTTACATCTTACCACTATAATTCTTCTGTACAAAGAGAAGGAGTGTATTGGTTTATATGTTTATCCAATACTTCTGCGGGCAATAACTCCGCATAAGACAACTCCTTCTTTCTATACACAAGGTGTGATGAGCTAGATTCTGTGGGCAGGCTTGACAACCGTATTAGGATTGACGAACATTTTGTAGAAGTGTTCATACCCACAGAAACTCACTCACCACCTATATTATTCTATTTCAATGAACTGACCCCAATTATACCTTATCGTCTATGGGTTTCTTGTAATTCACACAGGCGGATTTATGTACTTCGCTACGTTTATCTCTACGGCAATTAGGGCAAGTCCATGTTTTCATACCATCTAGTTATTTATTCTTTCTAAAGTGCCATTTGATAAAGAACCAACTCCACCAATCCCCACAGAGCGCCGCCAATAACCTCACTATAAAGTACTTTCTTGTACCACATCGGCAATCCCACATAAAGATAAACTTGTTTACGGGGTAATGTACCCCTTCACAGTCATAGTAGTTGGAGTGTCCGCGGAGTCTCATAGTTATTCTTTATAAGGGGAGATTATGTTGCCGCCGACTTTTATCGCACATTCACGACAAGTTACTGCTTTAATTGTTTGATGGGTGGTGCCGATACTAAACACATCTACTATAAACTGCCGCCCACAAACTCCACACGAAATATCTTTTTGATGGTGTTCCATATCTTTTATACCCTATATATTATCCTCCTGTAGTAATGAGATAGATTTATTACTCTTTTGTGTTATTTGACATCTCCTTTGAGTTCACGCTTCGTTGCAACGCTATCGTCGCTCCACGCGCTGTAACGGCTAGTCCAGCCGCCAAAATGTTCTTTGCCGCATTTATATCCCTATCGTGAGTTGCCCCACAAGGACATGTCCAAACGCGGTCTGCGAGTGTAAGAGTCTCATTTTTAAGACCACAGGCACTGCACAGCTTACTTGACGGAAAGAAACGACCTACAGGTATAACCTGCTTTCCATACAACCTCGCCTTATATTCCAAGATTCTTCTAAGTGCTCCGAATGAGACATCCGATATAGCGCGGGCTAGGTTGTGGTTTTTAACCATGCCAGCGACATTCAAATCCTCGATGTATATGCGGTCAAATCTCCGCACAAGAGAACGGGCTACCTTGTGCTGGTAGTCAGCTCTCCTGTTCGCAATTTGTTCATGTAGCTTGGCTACTTTAATTTTCTGCTTCTGTCTACGATTACTGCCCATGTCCTTCCTCGACATAACTCGCTGTGCTTTGGCGAGCTTTTTCTGCAACCCTTTACCGTGTCGAGGGTTTTCGACCAACTCCCCATTTGAGAGAGTAAGGAATGATTTAATGCCAAGGTCAACACCTATCGAGCGTGTACGTTTTGTAATATTTTTGTCAGGAACTTCCACCAAGAAAGACGCATAATATTTTCCCGATGGAGTCTTAGATATTGTCACCTGGATAGGCTTGCTTGGTAAAGCGCGAGACCAGACCACATCAACGAACCCCACTTTGGGGAGTATGAGTTTATCGTCAATAATTTTGAACCCGCTGTCTTTTGAGCGGAATGTCGCCGATTGGCTTGCAGTCTTTTTCTGAAATGCGGGAAACCCTCTCTTTAGTTTAAAGAATCTCCTGTAAGCTCCTTCAAGATTCCTAAGTGACCTATCTTCTACATCACGCCTGACATCTTTTAGCCATGAGTATTCAGGGTCGCACCGCAATTTAGTGAAGTCTCTTGAACAGGCGGCATAACCGTACTTCTTGCCATCTTTATGGGCTTTAATTCGCTCAGACAGCCCCCAGTTATATACAAATCGAACTACCCCAAATACAGAGGCAAGCTGTTTCTTTTTCTCTGCTGTGGGGTTTATCCTGTATTTGTAACCAAGGTACATATATTCCTTTTATAAGTTATTTAAGTTTCGTGGGATTTCCTTACACAACAAATTTCACCATATTCCATTTTACTATCAAGGTAGACGGGGAGCCCGTACACAAAAGTAATTTCAATCATTCTCTCATCTTTTATCCGCTCTCTGTATAAGTCTGCCGCAGTATCATGGTGCATCCAAAAACAGTAGTCTCTCGCCGTATTAGCATTTTTCATCTCTCGCGCTCGTATCAAATTCCTGCACATTGCACTTAACGATAGACTCTTATCTCGTTTTGTGATTGTTTGCTCGTCCATATACTTTATTTAAGTTACTTTTGTTGGGGGAGGGTGTGTACACGGTCGGTAAGGTGATGAAGGACTTGGCTGACCCTGCAACCTTCTTCAAAGGTCATACTAAATCTTCGTTCATCGCCCCGCCAGATATTCAATTCATTTACTGGGTGACTGCAACCCTTATCCCAACAGCCATCATGCTCGCCTGTGCGCCACTCACAATTCAAACCATTGTCCACCAGAAAATCCTTAATCTCTCTTGGTAGCAAGTCTGCCCTTTTGATTGTTGTATCCATACCCCTTATATAGTTACTTTAGTGGACAATCTCAAACTCATTCTTCCCAAAACGTTCCATCAATGTCTCTGCGGGGATTTCATCTAGCGCCACCCTGATGTCCCCGTTTTTGAATATGTGTTCAATCGTGCCGTTGTGCGGTATTTTGAGCCACACTCTGTCTCCTATTTTTGCTTTGTGTTGCATATCCATCTAATATATTAAAGAGTTGATAAGTTAGAGTAGTTGGTCTTTTTTAGACTCGCGCCACTTTTTCAAGTCTTCAATCGCGCATTCCATCTCACTTATGTTGCCCTCATAATTCCTAAAATCGCGTTGCGCCAACAGATGACCGACATTCACGAATATCTGTTCCCATGTTGGCTCTTGTACTTCACGTTCGTTATTCCAACCACCATAACCACCGCCTGACTTATACCAAACAAATGCCTTAGCAAACTCCTTGCGGCGGCGCACATCAGAGTTACTCAACGTCTCTAAATCCTTCTGCAATTTAGCGTTCGCTATAATCAGCTCCTCTTTTGTTATTGTTGGTTTCTTCATACATTACTCTATTTCACTAGGGGTGAATAAAAGATTCCTTGCCCATTGAGTAAACTCGTTATGGTTTGGTAGGCTCGCCCACAGTGAGGCTATTTCAATATCTTTTTTTGTTATCGGTGTCATTTTGTTTCACTAGTGGTTGATAAGGTGCTAAAGTAATTGGTCTTTTTTACTATGAATCCAGTCCTCAGTTGCAGTCAATCTCTGTTCGATTGAGTCGTAGCGAAACTCATTAGTCAGTGTCTGCGAACGATTAAGCATGCGCCCGACCTCAATAAAGATTTGCTCCCATGTTGGCGTCTGTGGCTTTTCATCAGCTCTATCGTAACGAGCGTACATTACGTCGCGGTGCTCAAACCACCCAAAGGCTCGCGCAAACTCCTTTCTAAGGTATTCATCTCTGTTTTCTGTGTCCATATTCATTTATTGTTTAGAGGGTAATTCCCTCTCAGCATTTTCTAACCACTGGCTCAAAGTAGGTTCAATACCCTGTCTACGATAGTTTTCAAGTGACTTGCGGATTGAAGATAATACCTGTCTTTTAATGTCTTCTACTACTGGGTCTGGTTTCTTTTCGTGTTTCATGTGAGTAGTTGTGATTGATAAATCTTTATTTTCTCCTCGAACCAAGAGAGAGGATAGAGTTTGCCTTTTGTTTCTTCACTAAAATCCCATAATGCGTCTGTGTTTATTCCTTGTTGGTGCATTCGTTGTAATGCTTTTGCACCCATTCCACCTCTATGTATATTGCAACCCATACACTGACATCTAGTAAACCTAGTATCGTATTTGGCGGCGGTAGAAAGAATAGACCTAGGCCATGGCACATGCCCTAACTGGCAATTCTTCCCTTTGAGATTCTTTGATGGACAGGTGTAGCAATCATTACCATATATCTTTATTACCAGAGCCTTTTGAGCAGCCTCCAATTCTTTCTTAACAACCTTTGGCTTCCTCTTTAGAATCCTCTTTTTGCTATCTAGAATGCGTTTTGCGGGCTTTTTATATGTACTATCGACCTTTCTATTAATTGGCTTTCTTTTAATCATATAAGGCGTAAATTGCTTAACTCACTTTCTTGTGGTGTTATTCGCCTCACCTGGATGACAGTATCGCCATTTGTGATATTCCAATACTGTCTTTGCAAGAAGACCTGTTGACCGTGCCCGAAGTCCTTAGTGATTCCATTTGAGAAGAATACTGTGAATGGTGTCGACCATACATTATCCGAATCGGTATCCATGATACGAATCTCATGGCATGTGTCTTTCATTTCTATGAGCACGCGATAATCAATACCCCACCCATCAAAAACACGCATGTAATGTATTTTCTTTGATGCCTTCTTGCGGTATATACCATCTTTCAAAGAGCCAATTACCTTCCCTTTGGTATTTTTGAATGTCTGTTTCAAAATGGGATTTGGTTATCTGGTAAATCATAGTTCTCAACAAGCCAATTTCGTATATCAAGCCATCGTGGTTGCCATTCACTATCTTCCAATTTGTCTATTCCTAATGCGGTCAGAATCAGTGTAGCGTCGCGGGCGGTTGAGCTAGTCTTTATAGACTCATCTTTGCGGTCTTGTGATTTCTCAATACCTTGCTGTTTCATAGCAACTGCCGCACCCATATCTAATCCTTTCCTGCCACCTCCTGTCGGAGCTTTTGGTGGGAATAGATAATGTTTACCTGCATCATTTGTCCATGGATTTGCCTCAAATGCATAACCCTCAACAATGGCGTCAAAGTTAGGGAACACCTCGCCCTTCTTATTGGTGCGGTTAATACTTGCGCCTGACAACACCACTCCATCAATACCCTGGACATCTGCAATCTTCCAATCCTCACTCTTTTTCTGTACTTTTATTGCTGTGTATCTCATATGTGTTTGATTACCTCGTTGATGATAATAATTCCTGCTGCTGTGTATTTTGCTACCTCCCCAGTCTTCTTTATCCGTCTGCCCCATCTATTTTTAAAAGCCTCTAATTTTGCCCTCCTTATGTCTTCTTTCCCATCCTCTGTTTCGTGGTACATCATGTATTACTCGTAATCATTACCTGTGTCCGTTGGTGAATAATCCCTATCATACCCAAGTGCGTCTAACTCTCTTACTATAAAGTTATAGTATGGTGAGCCTTTCTGTCCTTTCTTTTCTATAAACTCTATATCTTTTAAGAGCGCTTGAATTGCGATGTCGGTGAGTCTATTCCGTGTTTCTAAATCCTCTATCTCTGCGACTTGTGTTGACATTGTTTTTCTCATATAATCTTGGTTAAGATAACGCTTGGCACTTGTCGTAATAGTCTTGTTTTTCCTCTACTAACCAGCCCTCTGCTTCATCACCAACATAACCCTCTTTAACAGCGTAACCAATGAGTGAGTCCAATTCTTTTAGGTCTGTCATGCAATTAAAGTTAGTAGCTGATAATAATTCATTCGTAACTCACTCCCTGCCCATACTGGTCGTCCGTCCTCCTCACCGATTAAGTGGAGGCCAGCACGACCTGCTCTCTGTATCTCACCTGCGGTTGTTTTCATAGCCAATAGGGTGGGTTAATGAGTAAATAAACGACTACTGTCCAAAGTACTGCTACCACAATGAAACTCATTACATCTGCGAGAGTAATCTTATTCATTCGTTCCTCTCTACTAGTCAAGTCTTCGTGGAATGTGTTAGGTGGCATAGTATTTTAAGTGATTAAAGAAAGATAGATTGTGGGGGGCAGAGATGTCGCCGTTATAGGATTCTTCGGTAATGAGCCGACACTTTCCTATCATCCTCGCTTCGCACCTAGTTTTTGTTGAAAGCGCCAACTAGATATGATTGCTCTTAATGGCTATGAGCTACTAACCCCCGCAACCTACCTTTCAAAGTGCTTCAGGTGTCTTGGCTATCGAGGAGGGGAGGTTGTCCTTTCGGATTGCTACCCAATCGTTGCCGTGTGCCTGATATAGCCATCTTAGCGTATGCGTTTGCTCACGTCAATATGTTTGCATAATCCCCTGTGGATATCCGTATGCACTTGCAAACACCGCATACTTATAGTACCATAGGAACTATGAAAGAAATAGCAACAGCAACCGTTCGTTTATACCCTTCTACTAGACGTAAATTGAAGGTATTGGCCGCCCAAAAAAGCACCTCTCTAGCCCAGGTAGTTGCTTCTATGGTATGAAAGCTACTGACATCCAGTTGCATGAAATAGTCCCAACGCCAATTCCAGCCCTTAATCAAATATTGGGTGGAGGCTTTCCAAGTAGGATAATTATAGAAGTGGCGGGGCCTCCTTCAAGTGGTAAATCTTCATTAGCCCTCCAATTTATAGCGCAAGCACAACGATTAGGACGTCCGTGCTATTACGCAGATGCAGAGAGAGCAATAGACTTTGTACGATTTGCTGAAAAGATTGGTGTTGACTGCAATACCCTTGAATACGATAAACAAGATTACGCCGAAATGCTTTTAGACCGCTTAATAGCGTGGCTTGATGGTGGTGAGTTTGAAAAAGAGAAGTTTAAGGCACATAAGAATGCGGTTGTTGTAATCGACGCGATTGGTGCGCTGCACGGCAGGGATGAGGCAGAGAAGACGATGGAGGGCAAGTCATGGGCGGTGCAGGCAAAGATGATAGCTAAGTTCTGTCGTCAACTCGCTCCGATTATAGACCGTCAAAATACCGTTTTGATACTTGTAAACCATATCTATGAGGTAATGAACTCCAACACTCCGATGAAACTCTATAAATCAAGTGGGGGCGAGAAGTTAAAGTATCATTGTGGGCTATCGTTGTGGCTCAAAGAGGGGGGCGCCCCCAAAAGAAATGCTGACGGTACAAAAATGGTTAAAATTATCAACGCGGAGATAAAAAACAAAGCCAAATATTCTGACGCATTTGAAGGTACTAAGGTGGAGTTAGAGCTTATTCCAAAGGATGGTTTCGTTGGAGAGTTTGTGCAAGCCCCAGCAAAGAAGAAAACTGGCCGCCCTAAATTAACCAATACATAGAGATATGGAAAAAGTAATAATCGGCATTGTAATTTGTGTGGTTGGTGTTGTTTCTGGTATTGCCATCGGTATTTCAATTCATGGACAGATTGGTATACTATTGGATTTCTTTACCTCCTTCCTCATTTCAATGATTGGCGGCAGTTTTATTGCTACTGGGTTACTTAATCGTTAACAACAAATCAAAATAACTTATGAGAGCTTCTAACCCAAACACACTATGAAGAAATACCAATATCAACTTTTAAAGGATTGCGATACATTCACCTACTCTCTTGATGAGATAAATAAGCTCGCGAGTAAAGGATGGCGGGTTGTCTACCCGAGCTTAACAGACTTTCTTAGAGAATGAGTTATGAACCCAATATCCTTTAACCACATCAAACTAAAGAAAGTCCCACCTAAAGACACTCTCTTTATGGACTTTAGTTCAGTAAAGGATTTAATCTGCCCCGCTTGTGGTCATAGGCTCTATTGGAACTTAAAACATACGATAGTGAGATGTAAGTCAAAACAACATAAGTTCTTTTTGACTAGAGCCAAGTATGAGGAGATAGTATCGGGCAAGACTTTGAATTCTTTTAAGAAACAGCGCGCTTTAGATTTGAGATAGGAAGCTTAATTGCTCGTCTTCGACCTCTTTTGATTGCATATACGTCGATTTGTCCGTGTTATTCCATCTCTTGAAATGCTCATAGTGCTGAACGTGGTTACAATTTCGGCAATAATCCCACTCAGTAAAGTAAAAGGGTTGAAATAGTACACGCTGGTCTATTTCTTTATGAGTCCGATTCTCCATCGGATTTTTACATTTCGGGCATGGCTTCCCCTGTCCTAATACCTTATATCTAATCCTCTTACTCATAACATCTAATACATTAACTCCTAATAAGGATAATACCGTTAGATTTTTGTAGAGTACTTCCCCCCTTCCCCCATAGATGAGAGAAGTAGAGGAAGAATACCGTTGAGTTTTGCCATTTAGAGCATGGCCGCCCATCGCCCCCGTGCTTTGGTTTAACGACTACCACAGAGCTACACCTCCATAGTCGTGTCCCAGCTTTAGTCGCTGTATGGACAAACAAAAACACACGCCGTTAAGCGTGTTTACTCATGTACTCTATCGCGGCGACGGATTTGTGGGTACAAGAACGCCGCCACCACGATACAATGCACGAGTTGTGTTCTTATACCCATATCCACAGGATAACTCATTATCCACCCACAATCCATGCTAGCATGTGGATAAACCTATGGAACTGATATTAGAGATAGCAATGGCTCTCTTATTAGCAATAACTTTATGCTCCAGCGCACTATTCTTCCTCCCATGACCTGTGATAATTGTAAAGGAGAAGTTACCCAAACAAGCTTTGTTAAGAAGAAAGGATGGTTCTGTGATGACTGTAAGTCCGCCCACGAAGAAGAATTGAAAGATGAGATAGAATGACCTACCAAAACCTCCCCTGCCCCAGATGCAAAGGAACAAACTATAAACACCATAGACAAGACCAAATGTTTTATTGCAAAGATTGTGAATTCATGGTTGACTTAAAGATATAAATATGGCCAAGTCATCTGATATATCAGACAATAAACAAAAGAAAAGACCAGCCCACCTATTTAAACCTGGGCAAAGTGGTAATCCTGCTGGCCGCCCAAAAGGTTCTCTTTCGATTATGGGTAGAATAAAACAAATATGGGAAGAAGACCCAAATAGATTTGAAGATTACGTTGAGGACATACTAGAGGACAAAATGCTCCGCAAAGAACTTATCCAGCAGATAGACGGCAAACCAAAAGAGTCTATTGAATTAGGAGGGAAAGATGGCGGCCCATTGATTGTGAATCTTATGCAATATGGGAAAACTGACGATTAAAGACGGGTATAAAGTATGTAGGGAATGTGAGGCTAAGAAGCCAATATCTCAATTTGGGTATACGAAAGATTCTAGATTCGGTAAATCATATATTGATAGTGCTTGTAAGTCGTGTAGAAAGATTGCCACTTATGAATGGCGTGCAAAGAATCCACAAAGGAACAAAGACATAGGGAGCAGGAACAGAGCCAAACTTAAATTAGAGGTTATATCCCACTATGGGAAGAATGGTTCTGCTGTGTGCGTTGGGTGTGGTTTTACTGATATTAGGGCACTATGCATAGACCACATATTCAACAATGGGGCAGAGGAACGCAAGAGTATAAAAGACAAATACTTTGCTGGTGCTCTATTTCATAGATGGCTTAGGAATAACAATTATCCTCCCGGCTACCAAATTCTCTGTGCCAACTGTAATTTAATTAAAGAGATTGAAAGAAGAAATGGAAATAACTATACCCCATAACTTTCAAAAGCCGACAGAGTACCAGCTCGAATATCTATCTTCTGATAGGAGATTTGCAGTTTTGGTATGGCATAGACGTGCTCGTAAGACACGGACCGCTCTCAATAGGCAAATTATGCGCATTATGGACAGAAAAGAACCAGGTGCTTGCTACTATGTGTTGCCGACGTATCGACAGGCGAAACAGGTCATATTTGATGTATTAGTAAATGAACACATACCTCCAGAAATATACGACAAGAAGAATGATTCAGAGTTAGCTATCTACTACAAGAATGGTGTCATACAGAGATTTATCGGGGCAGAGGATTACGACAAACACCGAGGCACTAACCCATTTGATGTCGTATTTGATGAGTTTTCTGAACAACCAGAGCAGATATGGACTGCAATCTTCCAGCCAGTACTTATGGAGAATGGAGGGACGGCTACATTTGTTTTTACCCCTAAGGGCAAGAATCATAGCTGGAAACTGCTCCAAATGGCCAGAGAGAACGTTTTATGGTTCACATCAGTGAAAGGTGTCAAAGACACATCAGTCTTCTCTACGGAGGAGTTAGACGAGATTAAGCGCAACACCCCACAATCCCTCTACGCCCAAGAGTATGAAGTTGAGTTTGTTGACGGGGCTGGTCAGTTCTTTAGAAGAATAAGACAAAACATCTATGATGGAAGTAGACCCCTCCCCGAACAAGGAGACTTTCAGTTGGGAGTTGACCTTGCAAAATACCAAGACTGGACAGTCATCACTCCATTCAATCTTAACTACTTTATCGCGTACCCTCAGGAACGATTCAATCAAGTGGACTGGGTGCTACAAAAGGCCAGGGTTGAGGCAGCAGCTCGCCGATATATGTCAGTTGATACTCAGCAATCCGCACTTGTTTGGCCTGACGCCACAGGAATTGGAGACCCTATCGTTGAAGACCTTAAAGCCCGTGGGTTACGGATTGGAGGTGATAATCAAGAAGGATTTAAGTTTACCGAACAATCCCGCACAAACCTCCTCAACAATCTCGCCATACTTCTAGAGCAAGATAAAATTAAAATACCTGATGATGAGGGATTAATATCGGAGCTTGAAGCATTTAGATATGAGATGACAGACAGAGGCAAGATAAAAATCGGTGTGCCTGAAGGCATGCATGATGACCGCGTTATGTCTTTGGCGTTGAGTGTTTGGGGAGTACAAGCACCAATCAAACCTGACGCTGGTATGATGTATCGTATATTAGACCACCGTAGCCAACCACCATCATTCAAATAACTTGTTAATCTATCTTGAAAAGTCAAAACTATTCACGGTACATCCTGCTATTAGGTTTGCATTGATATACAAGTGCCACCAGAACGTATGGAAGGAAGTGTGGAGGCGTCACAAAGAGCACCAATATGACTTAGATGGTCTTTGTGGGTTTCTCTACTACAAAACAGATGTCAAGCTTGACAAAGATTTAATGCGTCGTTGGATGTGGAGGCAAGAAATATACGATAGAGCACACGCAGTATCAAAGCTAGGAGTGCGTGTTGTGCAATCAGAATTCTTTGCGGAGTATGAAGAAGATGTGATTGATGAACTCACCAGGTCAATGCGATTCAGAGAGGCGGTCAATAGCCGTTCTATAGTGTAGTTGAGCCATATTTTTAATTTATGTTAGGCATTTATGAAGATTTCATGGTGTGATTTGCTATATTTCAAGCAATGGATTCACCATCAACAGTGAACGCTGGAGCGCCCACCAATATCTTTGCTCAAATACGCAAAGAACAGCAGGATTTCATGTACAACTGGATTTCGATAGTCCCTGGCTATCCGTTCAACCAGTACATGATGATAAAGAAGATACACCTCTACCTCAATTCACAATTCGAGGACAAGTCCCTCTACAACAACCGTGAGAAGATATTCTTTAACGTCGTCGTTCCTCCTTGTGAAGTGGCAACACGAATGCTCAACATCGACACCAAGAACATAAAACTCTTGCCAATGGAGCCGAAGTCGTATTTCTCGACCTATTTGCTGGAAAAAGAATTGAAGCAATGGCTGAAGAAGTCAAAGATGGGCAGGTTGCTCAATAACATCGCTGAAGAAGCACCGCGATTCGGTTCTGTGGTATTGGAGAAGACAATCGATGGCGCAAAGCTCTGCGACCTTAGACGTTTAATACTAGACCCTACAGTAGAGAAGATTCAAGATTCACGCTTCGTGACCAATATCTCATACATGACCGATACGGAACTGAGAAAGACAGGCTGGGACGGTGTAGAGGAGGCGATTGAGAGATTCTCTAACCAGAATGCCTCTGAACCATACGAAGACCAGTTTGTGAATGTGAATGTTATGCGTTCGACCCCGTATATCAAGATATTTAAACGCTATGGTGAAGTACCAGCATGGTGGGTTGACAGCAAACTATCACCTGGCACTAGAGACGGCGACAAGAACGTCAAAGCTTTGTTTATCGTAGCTGGGGCAGACTTCCAATCAAAGAATAATGACGGTAAGCCTATTGGTGAACTTGGTGTAGTCCTGTTCAAAGGATTGTGGAGGAAAGAGTGGCCATTTAAAGACTTCCATTATCTAAAGACAAAAGGCCGTTGGCTTGGTATTGGAGTTGTTGAAATGTTGATGCCAACACAGGAACGCATTAACGAAATGAAGAACCAACGCAGAGTGGCTATGGAGGTTTCTAACATGGTTTTGTTCCAGTCAAAAGATAAATCTATTGTCCGCAACGTGCTTACAGACTTGCAATCTGGCGACCTGATGATTACTGGCAACAATGGAGGGATTGAGCCTATTGCCAATGAGGAGCGCAACCTTGCGGCATTTGAACATGAGCAAGAGTCTTATTTACAACAGGCCGACAAACTCTCATTTGCTTATGAAGCGATTAGAGGCGATACAACCGAAGCCTCACAGGCAACACTAGGCCAGACACAAATAGCTGTTGCCCAAGGCACATCGGTATTCGCTTTCAAGAAAGAGAACCTCGGCCTATTTCTCCAAGAGTTCTTTAATGACCTCGTCATGCCACAGTTGATGAGAGACCTCACCCCAGAGCACATCATGCGCTTTACTGGTACCTCACAGGAGTTAGCGAAACTCGATACAGCCGCAGCAGAACTCCACGCAAATGATTATGTAAAGAAACAGATACTCTCAGGGAAGACTATTACACCTGAAGAAATGCAAGCGACTGTCGAGCAAGCAAAGAAGACATACCAGAAGATGGGCGAGAACAGATTCCTAAAGATTAAAGACTGTTTCTACGAAGACGCAGAGTTTGAGTTCGACTTCATCATTACTGGCGAACAAGCAAATCCCGCACAACTGACTCAAAACATTCAAGGACTCATTGCAGAGATAGCAGGCATTCCATGGCAACAAGACCCAGTATTGAAACTCCTGGTATTCAAGCAGGCAGAACAGATGGGTATTAGCCAAGGCGAATTAGAGTTAGCAGACCAGCAATCAACACAGCAATCACAGCAGCCAGCCCCAATGGGTGGGGGTATGGGCCAACAGATTCAGAACCCACAGCCGAAAGGTCGGACGGCTGTACCACAACAGGTAATTCAATAAATTATGTTCAACGTACAAGATTCAACAGATAACGACTCATTCAAGAACACAGGAGAGCATACGCCAGTTATATATCCTCGTTCAGAAGCAGATAGGGCACAGTCAAATAACAACAAGGGGGGTGCGTCAGTAGACGCAGGCCCAGGAACGGTCAATTACAAAGTAGGGCCATATCCTGTTGTTGATGAGGAGACAGAGACAGAAGGTAGTGGCACAGCATAACTATGGTTGACCTAAGAAAACTCTACGACAAATTCTTTAGTGACCCTGATTGGGTCATGATGGAGGAGTTAATTAGGACATACATAGACCCATTGCAATCAGTCACTACCATAAACGCTAAGATGTCTAATGATGAGATAGCTACTGAAGTCCGTGGACGACAGATAGCCTATGAATCACTAGATAGATTCTTAACAGACTCAAAGATTATTACCAGAAAAATAGCAGAGCCAGTATCATTCAAATAACATGGCACAAGACAATGTATTAAAGCGACCAACCCAGATGGGCGTACCAGAGAATGCTTCTGGTGAACAATCTGGTGTTAGTCCTGAGGGAGAATGGGGGGCTACAGCAACCCAAAACGGTAGAGTATCAAATGTGCCTGATTATATAAACATCAGCGCATCAACTGAGAACCGTTCAGCGAAGTTCAAGAATCCACAAAACAAGCAAGACGCACCGATGGTAGAGCAACCTATTAGTTATTAATTATAAAAATATATGGCAGGAGTAAACATGGAAGGAGATGAAGGCAAGGCAATCGGCTACCAGAATGTCCCAACAATAGGTGGCACTGATGGTATCCCATCTACAGCACCAGTAGTTCAGTCAACTCATTTAGGTGATTTAGACCGAGCAGAAGGAGTCATGTACCCAGAGACACCAGGTGTTGGTGGCCCAGATGGGCATGGATACCCAGGGGGCACAGTGTTTCCGCATGGAGGCATTAATGATGCCCCAGGCCCTCACTAAAACTACGCAGGGGGAGCGCATCTGCATAAACACGCTCTCGCTTTCCTAGTAAGCATTAATCTAGGTAACGCTTGGTAGTAAGCATAATCTACCTAAATTATGGATAACATTAATCCAACAGGTCAAGAGGCCATAATCTCTCCAGATGCAGAGCTGGATACTCTCCGCGCGGGCGTTGATGACCCGATGGTTCTTAGAAGCCAGCTTGATAAAGAGGCTAACGCCCGTCGAGCATTGACTGCTAGAGCTATAAAGGCTGAAGAAAAGGCAGACGAGCTTAAACGCAAAGTTGCCGAATATGAAGCTAAATCAGACCCTATTACTCACACTCAATCTTCTCCTGAGCAACAGACTGTCACCTTAAATGATGAAGTGGTCGATTTGCGTCTGGACGGATATTCAAAGCAAGAAGTAGAATGGATTATGAAAAACGGTGGACGCAAGGTCTTAGACGACCCGAACTCTCTCGTTTCAATTGCCATTAAAGCTCAACGCGAACAACTCAAAGCCGAGCAGGCCGCGAGCGCAGTCGGCGATACTTCTGCTCTCTCTGAAATCGAGCGTAAATATACGCCTGAACAACTGAGGAATATGTCCGTTACAGAACTGGAGAAAATCCTACCGCACGCATAGTATCTCTATGAGTCGGTAGTCACTACTTATGGCAACTACTACTACTGGCCTCACGGCCCCAATGCAGCTCTATTATGACCGTGTCTTCTTGACACGCGCCATGATTGAATTGCGACACGACTTCGGAGCACAGGTACGAAATGTACCAATGAACTCTGGTAAGTCGATAGTATGGACACGCTTTACTCCCCTTGCTGTTGTTACAGCAGCTCTCACTGAAGGTGCAAACCCAGCTGAGACTGCAATGACTGCTGCAAACGTATCAGCAACTCTTGCTGAGTACGGTGCGTACACAACCGTTTCTTCTTTGTACTCTATGACGGCCATCGAAACTGGCCTCAAAGAGCACATCGAGGTTCACGGCCAAAACGCTGGAGAGTCAATCGACCAACTCATTCGTACCGAGTTGGCAGCAGGCGCAACGACACTCGTTGCTTCTACTGGCCAAGCCTCAGCAGGTTCCACATCAATTACTGCGGTTCATACCACTGACATCCTTACTGGTCTTGAAATTCGTATTGCGGCTAAAACCCTCAAAAAGAACAAGGCACAGAAGTTTGACAATGGCTTGTATCGTGGAATCATCGGCCCTGATACGGCGATGGACTTGATGGGTAACTCTGAGTGGCTTGACGCCCACCGATACACTACGTCCGATGCAATCGAACGCGGTGTTGTTGGTAAATTGCACGGAGTTGAGTTTGTCGAGACGAACAACCAGCATTACACGCTTACAGGTGGATTCTCTACCTCAGCTACTAATATTGCAAACGTATACTCGAACTTTATCTTCGGCAAGAACGCATACGGAGTTGTTAACATCGGTTCTGTATCTGCACCAAAAGTGTATGTAAAGAACCCTGGCGGCAATTCTACGGACAACCCACTCGACCTCTTTTCAACCGTTGGTTGGAAGATGCCGTTTGCGGCAAAGACCCTTAACAGCACTTGGTTAATAAATTTGAGAACAGGAGCAACTGGCGGATTTGATGTGTCGTAAGGTACGACAGATTGACTTTAGTCCTATCATTTGCTAGGATTGTGCAATGGAGACATTGCCTAAGACTTGCAAATCCTGTGGAGTGTTGTTTAACAAACTGCCTAAGACTACCTATCAAAAGTGGTCTAGGCAGTTTTGTTGTTCTAAGTCGTGTGCCGCAAAACATCGTGGCTCTCCTTGGTTAGAGAAATTTAAAATAAAAAAAGGTCAGCATTTAAGTGCAACAACTCAGTTCGTTAGGGGTGGTTTCACAGGTGCTACTAATAACCGATGGAAGGGTGATAAAGCTGGATATACAGCTAAGCATGACTGGATAAAAAATCATTTTGGCAAACCCCAATTCTGCGAACACTGTAAATCCTCAGCGCACCGAATGTATCATTGGGCGAATATCTCAAAAGAACATAAACGAAACCGTAATGACTGGTTACGTCTATGCGTTCCATGTCACAAGAAGTATGATAGTCGTCCACAGTCTTAACTTGACAGTGTCCCAGACGTGGTACACTCGAAGTACGATTGTTATCTTGGGTATTTTGGTCAGATACCGAATACCCAAGTGAATCTGACAGCAATCGTACTCAATGACTGACATATCTCAATTCACATATAAAGAGCAAGACATCGACGTTTTGTTCGATAAAGGCAAACTCTCCTACATCTTTGAGAGGAAAGGTAAGCGATTTGGCAATATGGTGAAGGTAGATGGCAGGAACAAACTCGCACTTATCCAGGCCGCTATAGCACTAGTGTTCAACGCAATTGAAACCATAGACGCAGCCGACAAACTATGAAGAAAGACTCAAAAAAGCCAGTAGTCATACTCTACCCGCCTAAGGTGGAGGTTACTAAATCTGATAAGTACGACATCTGCTTTAAGCTTCAGTGGGGGTTTTATCAGAAGGAGTTTAAGATAAGTAAAGAATACCCTGACGTTACTGGGCGGGTGGTAGCAGAATTGAATGAAGCTTTATTAATTGGGTCTGAATCCCAGCCATATGAAATCAAATGAATAGTCAAGAATTCGAGAAAGAGTTAAAAGCAATCGACACCCGTTTTGCCGTCATAGACAATCCAAATCGCCCTGGCCTCTCTAACATATTCTTTGATGGAAAGAACTATGACCTCCCAGTTATTTCAACCCATAACATAAAGGATGAGGAAGACCCAGCTCATCGGTATGAGTTTCCTAATGGTTGGACAGCCGTGCACCATACTCGCCCTGTAGTTTTAGCCCGTGTCTCTAAGTTTTTGGAAGATTATAAATCAGGAAACATGAGCGCGTATGCAGACTAAAGTCTTGCTAACTGGGATAGGTGGTTTTATAGGGAGCCATACACTCCAACACATATTCGAAACAACCGATTGGAATGTTGTAGGCATAGAGTCTTGGACGCACAAGGGAACCCCAGAACGTATTAAACAAGTTTTTTCAAAGAACCCTGCATGGGCGAATAGACTCACAATAATCACGCATGACCTGTCTGCTCTCTTGCCAGAACGGACAAAGAAGTCTATTGGACAGTGTGATTACATCATCAACATCGCCGCAGATAGCCATGTAGACCGTTCAATCGAAGACCCAGTACCTTTCGTGAGGAATAACGTTAACGTGGCGCTCACAATGCTAGAGTTTGCCCGCGAATACCCCTGCAAAGCATTCATACAAATCTCAACTGACGAGGTGTATGGCGTAGCACCTGAAGGAGTAAACCATAAGGAATGGTCTGTCATAGCCCCTTCTAACCCATACTCAGCGTCTAAGGCCGCACAAGAGGCTATCGCATTCTCGTATTGGAGGACATATGGAATCCCTGTCATCATCACCAATACAATGAATAACTTTGGTGAGATGCAGGAGCCTGAAAAGTACATGGCTAAGGTGATTTCATATGTTGCAGATGGAAAGACAGTACCCGTTCATGGTAATAAAGACCAAATAGGCTCACGGTATTACCTCCATGCTCGTAACCATGCTGACGCACTGGTATGGATTCTAAAGAATACCAAGCCAACAATGTACCAAGAAGGCAAGGAATTATTGCTTGACCGATACAACGTTGTAGGTGATATAGAGCTAGACAATTTGCAAGTGGCTCAGATGATAGCTGATATTGTGGGTGAGCCATTGAAATACGAACTCATAGACCACCACGCTACAAGGCCTGGGCACGATAGACGCTATGCGCTTGATGGCACCAAGCTAAAGAATCTTGGATGGAAACCACCCGTAGACTTTAAAGAATCTTTGGAGAAATATGTTATCTGGACATTGATGCACAAAATGTGGAGATGATTACCTATACCTCTATTGTTGGAGGCAAGGATACATTACGAGTCCAGCCTGAGAGCAAATACCCATACGTTGCTTTTGTCGACGATATAGACCAGTACATCGAGCCTTGGGAGTTACGTAAAGCGTCTTCAATCTTCGTCAGCCCAAGACGTAATGCAAAGATACACAAAATACTCCCCCACCTATTCCTCGACACGAAAGTATCTCTCTGGATTGATGGGTCTGTGCAACTAAAGAAACCACCAGAGGACTTCCTACCATTCTTAAAGAACTACGATATCGTATTTATGAAGTCTGGCCCTGGCTGTATCTATGACGAAGCTGAGAACATCAAGAAGTCAAAGTATGAAGATGATGAGATTGTTGATGAGCAGGTACGCTACTCACTGAAGCGAGGTATCCCCAAACATTACGGCACCTACTCCCCCAGAATCACTTTAATGAGGCATAATGCAAAGACGAAGGAGTTTAGCGAGAGATGGTGGGCTGAGATTTGTCGAGGTTCCTCACGCGATATGCTCACACTTAAACTAGCCGCCAAAGACCTTCCCGTCCGCATAGGGACTTTTGACTTCAACGAAGATAGGGACAGTGAGTTTATTAGGATTTACGACCATCTCAAATGATATATTTTCTTCCCTGGGGCGGCAAAGACATAGCCTCATCACGCTTGCGTGTCTACAACGTAGTCCCCTTTATGAAGGACGCTGTTATAGGAACTCCCGAAAAGTACCAAAAGGGGGATGTTCTTATAATCCAAAAGGCTCTGAGGCCAGATGAGATGACCAAAGCCCAAGCTCAGGGCGCTAAGGTTATCTACGACATCGATGACAACTACATGGACAAGATTGAGTTTGTCCGTATGGCAGAGCAGGCCGACCTAGTCACTGTCGGTTCCTCTTTCTTCCATAAGTTCTATCCTGACGCTCCCGTCATTGATGATTCACTTGATTGGGATGGGACTAAGAAGAAAGACTACACGAAAAGTAACCTAGTGGGGTGGCATGGCTACGGGAATTTAAACTATATCCAAGCAGTCGCGCCAGTATTCGAAGTGAAGGGAATGAAGGTTCGGACTATAGTTGGTGAGGCGTACATGGGTCACTACTCACGCTATGACGTGAAGAAATGGAGTCTTGACACGATTGACAAGGACTTAGCTGAATGTGATATGGGCGTTATATACCTGCCAGAGGATGACTTCTCCCAAGCAAAGGGTATGAATAAGCTTATAAAGAATTGGGCTATCGGACTCCCCTGCTACTTTTCGTACATGCCTGAATACGATAGAGTCGTACGCGAGTCGGGCATTAGGGGCTTTATGGTACGCAACTGGGAGATGCACGATTTTAGTAAGCCGTGGGTTCCCGAAATGCGTAAATATGCGTTAAAGTTTAAGCCAGAGAATATCGCTAAACAGTGGTACAAAGCCATAGAACTACTATGAAAAGACTCTGGGGCATAGAACAACCAGGAGACGCAGATGTTGCACTTGATATTTCAAGAGGGAGCGAGATTGTCGAAGCTATTAAGACAACTGGCATAACTGCTCCTCGGATACTTGAAGTGGCGTGCGGGTCAGGCAGAGTCTCTCAGAGAATAAAAGACTTAATGCCAAAAGCAGAAGTTCTTGCAACTGATATTTGTTCATACCCTGAATGGGATGACCTCACTATCGAGACAAAACAAATGTCCACCCAAGATATTCTTGACTCTGATAAGCGATACTATGATTTCGTAGTATTCTTAAACTCGTATCGAGCATGGAGTGGGCCAGACAAAGAGGCATTTGACGAATGGATGAAGATACATGCTTTGTATTTTATTTCTTCTGGCATAGATGGTGAGAGAATAGGAATGGACGCGAAAGAGAACCCTATGATAATGAAACATATATGATATTGCGCATAGGAGTCGGCGACACGTTTAATAAAGACCCCAATTATTTAAATGTCGACATACGAGACCTCCCAAACATCGACGTTGTTGCAGACGCATCTAAGCTTCCATTCAAAGATGGTGAACACGATGGTATAGAAACTCGCAACCTTGTAGAACACTTCGGTAGGCATGAGATTAAAGATGTCTTGAAAGAGTGGGCGCGGGTGCTTAAAGTCGGTGGGTATGTAGACATCGAGACGGTTGATATGGGATTGACTATGTCTCTGTGGAGGACAATTCCAACAGACAACTTAATGGACGCTGCGTTAGGCGCACAAACATACCCAGAGAACTTTCATAAAATGCTTTTCACAAAAGACATCATGATTGACTATCTCAAAGAAGCTGGGTTTGAGATTGAGAGGTTTGACAACTTTACCGAACGAGAGATACCTCGCATGCGTGTCAAAGCTATCAAGATATGACAATTAGATTATTCAAATCAGTCCCTACAGGTACAGAAACAGAGGCAATAGCTCATGTCTTGTATTCAAATTGGTGGGGGCAAGGCAGAGAAGTCGAGGAGTTTGAGCAAGAGTTTGCAAAGTCTTCAGGAGCAAAGTACGCGGTAGCGATGAACTCATGCTCTGCGGCACTCGATATTGCAGTCCAGATAGCACCATTAGGGGATGAAGTTACTGTTTCTGCCCTCACATTCGTGTCCTCGGCTCTCGCTATTCTCCATGCAGGCAAGAAAGTGAAGTTTGTGGACATAGACGAACACTCTCGATGTACTAAAAAGGCAGATATACAAGTTTTATTCGCTGGAAATGACTTCGGGGAAGGAATTATTTACGATATGGCTCATTCAGGAGGCGCAAAACACAAAGGCCTGATTTCTGTATGGTCATTCCATGGGGTAAAAAACCTACCCACAGGAGATGGAGGTATGCTCACAACTAACGATGTGGCGCTCTACAATCGCGCTAGGGCGCTTTCTTGGTGCGGTATAGACAAATCTACCTATGAGCGTTCTAAGGGGTCTTATTCGTGGGATTACAACATTAATGAGGTTGGCCAAAAGGCCAATATGAACAACATAGTGGCTGCAATAGGCCTAGAACAGCTTAAAATGCTCCCAGAACGTAACAAAAAGCGCCTACAAGTCTTTGATTGGTATGATAAACACCTAGACCCTAGAATTGAGAGGCCATTTCCATCAACAACTGGTCATATGTACACCATTAGGGTACAAAAACGCGACCAATTGTACGATTCTTTAGCCAAAGCTGGTATTGAGGCTGGAGTCCACTACAAACCACTCTACTACTACCCGATATTCCCCATGACTCCACTTCCTGTAACCGAGAGGACATTTAGAGAGATTATCACATTGCCTACGCACACTGATTTAACAGAAGAAGACGTTAAAACCGTCTGTGGCGTAGTTAATAAACACATATGAGACACCTAGTTATAGGCATGGGTGAGATTGGGTCGGCAATACAAAGTATCTTTGGCGCTGACTATACCGACCCTGTCAAAGGAGATTCCTTCTCTAATGGAGACTACGACATGATGCATATTTGCATTCCCTATTCAAAGAACTTTGAGAAGATTGTCAAAGAATACCAGGAGGAATACAAACCCGTGTACACTGTCGTGCACTCAACCGTTCCAATAGGCACATGCAATAGGTTGGATGTAACACACTCACCATGTCGCGGGAAACACCCTTCTCTCAAAGAATCTATACTCACCTTCGTTAAATATGTTGGTGGTACGCACGCAGATATTGTTGCTGAAGAATTTAAGAGGCATGGTATCCCCGCGCAAGCATGGGTGTCTGCTCGCGATACTGAGGCGGGAAAATTAATTGACCTTATGCAGTTAGGCGCGATGGTTCTTCTTGAAAAAGAGATATATTCATTCTGCGAAGAAAACTTCTTAGACTACCGAGTGGTGTATAAGGACTTTAATGAAAGCTACAATAAAGGTTATCAGACACTAGGTCAATCCCAGTTCACACGACCAGTGTATGAACACATGGACGGGAAGATAGGAGGCCATTGTGTCGTGCAGAACATGCCATCACTCGATATGGAGACCGCAGAGTTTATCCTAGAGAAAAATGCGGAACTCTAACATTACTGTAATAACTTCTATTTGCGGTGGCAAAGATGATTTAAACGACGAACAGAAACGGGGTGACGCAAAGTGGGTCGCATATCTTGATAAGCCTACCGATTCTAAACTATGGGAAGTCAAGACTGCCTATGACAGATTTACTGACCCAAGAAGGAACTCACGCATCCATAAGATGCTCACGCACCAATACACCGATACTGAGTATTCTATTTGGATAGATGGTGGTATATCTCTATTGAAACCACCCGAAGAACTCATCGAACGGTATCTCAAAAACCACGATATAGCACTCTTTAAGCACCCTAAGCGTGATTGTATCTATGATGAGGCTATAAAGGTTGCTAAAGGGCAATTGGACGATGCTGAGGTCATTATAGAGCAGGTTAAGAAGTACGAAGATGAGGGCTATGCCAAACATAAGGGGTTATTTGAGTGTGGTGTTATTCTGAGGAGACATACCAAGAAAGTAATAGAATTTAACAACTTTTGGTGGGGAGAATATTGCAGACATTCAAACCGAGACCAGGTATCATTCGCCTATGCTGCGGATTCTGTCGGTCTTAGGGTTAATGGGCTAGAGATGCATTGGCGTATCGCTCCAAGCAAGCTGTTCGCCTTACGAGGGGATTTTATAAAGATTGTTCCCCACAATCCCGTTAATGGAATACAAACAAAGTGGGTATGAAAATAATTAGCATCTTTACCGACCATTCACACAGACCAGAGAGAAGAAAACTTAATACATTCGGTGCACTAGGTTACTATCGCTCATTCAAACCAGCAAATAACATAAAAAACCACCAGGTAGATATTCGCGGGAGAGATATAGACCTGTACGGGAAAACTGCTGAAGAAATCTGGGATAACATATTCAAAGAGTACGACATAATCTATTCGATGCACTTCTTAGGCGAAGCTACCGCATCAATGCAAGCTTTCTTCAAAGACAAGTATAAAAAGAAGCTGGTGTATGACCTAGATGATAATTATTTAGATGTCCCTGAATCAAACCCCGTACATGACAAATTTAAGAAGACCAAGAGAGACCGAGCCATGCTCTCAACCTCTTTCTTCTTTGCTGACGCATTGACTGTGTCCACAGAGCCACTTAAAGAGAGAATATATAAGCATTTCAAAGAGGTACACGGAATCGAGAAAGAGATTTTCGTCGTCCCCAACATGAATGATGTAAAGGATTGGAACTTTACCCCAGCACAGAAACATACTGACAAAGTAGTCATCGGCTATTCAGGCTCTAATTCACACCAGGATGACCTTATGGTGGTCTTGCCAGTAATCGACAAGTTACTCACCAAGTATCCAAATCTCTGGTTTGAGATTATCGGGGCGATTGACAAGTCAAAGTTAGACCATTATTTCGGAGGGTTTAAGAAAAAGAACCTGGAGCGTGTGGCGATGTTGCCAGCCACTGCTACGTTCTGGGAATATCCTGAATATCTCTCACGCCAAAAGTGGGATATCGGCATCGCGCCACTCGTTGATACTGCATTCACGCGGTGCAAGAGTCACATTAAGTGGATGGAATACTCAATGTTTAAGATTCCTACCGTTGCGTCCTATGTGTATCCATATTTTATGGAACTTGATGGCAGACCAACTATTGAAGATGGTGAAACAGGATTTCTATGCCGACCGCCTCAGTGGGAGCAGACTTTAGAGCGCCTGATTCTCGATAAAGACTTACGAGAGCGTGTTGGACAACAAGCGTATGATGCGGTTAAGAAAAACTGGCAGTATGACTCCTTCGATATGGATAAGAACGTCATAGACAAAATAGCTAGTCTTTAAGCCATATTCTGTATATTTGAGAGGTGTTTTGAACTTTGTGAGAAGTGATTTTGTTATTATTTATGTACATGAAATTACGACAGGAAAAGATTTGCGAGAAATGCTCAAAAAAGTTTACTTGTCCTATCCGTTCGTGCGGCACTCAATATACTTGTTCTATAACTAATTGGAATAGGCGTAGGTTCTGTTCGCATAGATGCGCGAATGAAACAACTACAAAATTGAGTGGGTTGTCCAAGAGGGGTAAATGTTCTGAGTCCACCCGTATACAACTTCAGTTGTTAGCAGAAGGTAGAAAAGGTGTAAAGCGTGAGCCGTTTTCTGACGAGTGGAAAGAAAACATGCGTAAGTCACATAAAGGTATATCTTCTGCAAACAAAGGCAAAAAATTTCCTGAAAGGACTGGCTCTAACCATCCGAACTGGATTCAGGATAGAACACAATTACAAAGGTATGCAGACGCAAATAAAGACCGCAGAAGTTCTGCTTATAGATTTTGGCGTAAGCAAGTTTGGGAGCGGGACAATTACAAATGTAGAATAGACAATTCTGTCTGTAACGGTAGGTTAGAAGCTCATCATATATTAGGATACACGGAGCATGTCGAGCTTCGTTATGAAATTAATAATGGCATTACTTTATGCCATGCGCATCATCCAAAAGGACGTGCGGAAGAGAAACGGCTAGTTCCTACATTTAAGGAATTGGTGTCAGTATCGAAAGCAACAATTTGACCTTAGACCAAATCCGTACAAAAACTTACTTCCTTACATCCACAAACTCGTCTTCATTCCCTGATGCAACGCTCATAGTTGAAGCAAACAACGCCCTTGACAGGTGTGCATCATTGATTATGCAATCAGATGCTCGTTGGCAATGGGATGACAGCAACACTCTTGACCTTCCTATCGCAACTACAGGCCTCGTCGCGAGTCAACAAGACTACACACTGTCAATAGCACATCTCGATATTCTGCGTGTTGAAGTAATGGACAGTAATGGTGGGTGGTCAAAGCTCCAACCGATAGACCAAGCAGATTTATATGGCCAATCATTAAACAGTTTCTTCGGTACTCCTGGTGGCCCACGCTATTACGACAAATATGGGCAGTCGCTATTCCTCTACCCAGCTCCAGACTACACACAAGCCGCTTCTTTAAAGGTGTATTTCCAAAGAGGCCCTGAATACTTCACCACATCTGACACAACGAAAGCACCTGGCTTCAACACTCTCTATCATGACCTCATTCCTTACTGGATTGCCTATAACTACGCTATCGCTAACGGAAAAGGGAACGCAAGCGCATTGATGGCAGAGATTCAGAGGAAGGAAGATGCCCTGCAAGAAGATTATGCTCTACGTTCAAAGGATGACCACAACGCTCTCAAGGCTCGACCAATGAGATGGAATTAACATGGCACTTACTGACCAATTAATATCATTCTGGAAACTCAACGAATCTTCAGGTAACGCTGCGGATTCTGTCGGTACTAAAACACTGACCAATACTGGTTCTGTCGCATATAGCACTGGTATCTATGGGAATGCTGCTGTGTTTGATGGCACAGCAAAGTATTTAAACAATGCTGCTGAACCAGGGATTGCAAATGGCGCATGGACAATCAGTGCTTGGGTTAAGTTTAGTGCGCTTCCGTCTGGGCAGAACTTCTTTGTTGTATCCATTGGTGATGCTGTGCACAATCTAACCTACAACGTCTATTATCGTGAAGATGGGTCAAAGAGACTTCGTGTTGAACGTGTACGAGATGGAGTTGCTGTTGCAACAGCAGAAGAAGTAGTCACACTCTCTACAGGCACATGGTATTTCCTTACTGCAACCTTTGATGGCACTAATCTCATTCTCTATCGCAATGCAAGCAATGTAGCTTCAACAACACAGAGCGGTGATGGAGGTTCTGGGACTACAGCAGGAACCGTAATCGGAGCAACCACTGGTCTTACTCAATATGCAACCATGTCGGTTGATGCTGTCGGAGTATGGACTCGCGCAATAAGTTCAGGAGAGGTAACGACTCTCTACAACGCTGGAGTGGGCACATCTGCAATAGAATATCCTTTTGTCGGCCCCCTTTCACCATCGGTCACAGATTCAACAGCAGTCTCGGATGCTCCTTCTCTAAGTATTGCAAATAACCTTGTAAAGACTGATTCTAGTGCTGTCTCGGATGCGGTGGTCATGAGTCTCACTGACACCATAAACGTCAATGATTCTACGAGTGTGTCTGATGCACCAACACTTTCATTTTTCTGGCCTAATGGCACAAAGCATCAATCAATCTGGACGACAATAGATAAATCATGAGCAACACAAAAACAGTCATCATTAATAGGTTCGATGGAGGCATCGTAAACGACCCTAGAGATAGGAAGTCGAATGCTGCACGCATGTGCACAAACTTTGATGCACTCACGAACCCACGCAGGCTTACTCCATACCATGATACAGAGAGTGGCGACACTGGTGCTGCTACAAATCAGATACAGAACTTTTCTGTCGCTGCGGGGAATGGTGGAACATATCGTCTCTTTGGGCTAGGTGTCGTATCTGGAACTGGTAAAGCAAAGATTTTCTACAAAGACCTCACCACTGGAGGCGGTGGGGACTTAAGCGATTCATCATGGAGTAACACCACTAATGATTCATCATCGTCTGGTGCAACAAGCTTCAACATATTTACTTACTACAAAAAGACTGGGCTTATTTATGGTGCAAAGGCTGGGACAACAATCTGGACGTATGACCCTACTGGTGCTGCTGCATTTGGTGATACCGCACATTCACTTTCGTATACGAACATTGCAGAAGGTTTGGTTCACTCTAAAGATGACATCCTCTATATCCCCTATGACAACAGTATTGCTAAGAATAACAATGGTAGCTGGACTGATGCAGCAATAACTATTCCATCACAGTTTTATATCACTTCAATCTGCGAGTTTGGTAACTTCCTTGCGATAGCAGCAGCTCCATTAAACGGTGTTGGCGGGTCAAGGGTATATCTCTGGGATAGAGACTCGTCACTGACAACTCTCTCTGAAAACATAGACTGGGGTGAAGGGATACTCAAAGTAATAAGTGAAATCAATGGTGTGTTGATTGGCGTGTCACTTTATGGAAACAACTCAACTCGTTTCAAAGACCGCATTGTATTCAAATACTACGATGGTACAAGGAATGTGGGCGCACAGATAATCGCAATCTTTCAAGGTGGGACGTCGACACAGCTTCTTTCTGCACGACAGAAGATTGATAATCGACTCCTATTCATGATGTCCATAGAGCTTGATGGCTCGGTTGACGATGGTGTATGGAGTCTCGGCCTGAACTCGATAGGACAGTTTGCTATCTACAGAGAAATAACACCGAACAATGGAACTGCCCTGACTAGTGGTGTGTTGAAGGGCTTTGTGAAGATAGGTGATTACTTATTCCAGTCCTTTGTCAACAACTCGAACTATGCGATGACAAAGAGCAACGACCAAGCCGTATACACAGCAACCTCAACATTTGACACCACGATTAATCCAAATGTTGAGGAAGAAGATTACACGCACAAGAAACAACTGAATGCAGTATCAGTATCATATGCACCATTTGATACAAACGACCAAGTGGTCTTGAAGTATAGAGTTGATGCAGATACATCATGGACAACCATCTTTACTGAAACAACTGATAATTCAGTTGCTACAGTACGCACTAAGATAACCAACGGTACATCATTCACCGCAGCAAAAGAGATTCAATTCAGGCTTGAATCTACAGGTGGCGCAGAGATAACCGAGTTAAAATATCGTTATGAAGTCCTTGAAGAAGCAATATGAGCACTGACATCGCAACATTGGAACAACGCATTAACAGACTAGAGGGACTCCTCGCGGGGTTTATTAAGTCTGACCGCTATGTATTCCAGAAAGACTTACAGTTCCTTGATGGACGACATATCCAACTCTCTAAAGGAACTGGAACTAAGATAGGTACAGAGGCGAGTCAGAAGCTAGCTTTCTTTGGTGAGACACCCGTTATACAGCAAACATTTGCTGGTGAGACAATCGGTATGACGACCCCCGCAAGTGACCCAGTGTTGGAAGCTTCAGCATTCGGAGGAGGAGTCGGAACAGCAAAGTATACTATTCATGGAATTGTCGATGCATTAAAGAACATCGGTATATTAGCAAAATCATAATATGGCAGACAAAACTTATACAACACCTTCAGGAGCAACAGTGGTAGCACCAGCTCCAACGATAGCCCCACCGCCATCTGGTACAGCACAACCTGTAAACACTACGATGGACGCTTCTGCTATCTCAAATCACCTAACGAGTGGGGCGACGACCACACTCCCACCACCAAACACAAGCCTTCCAAGTTCGGTGAATGACAACACATCAATTCAGACCCCTATACCAAGTGCTGAAGCCATAATAAACGAAACAACACAATCAACACCAGCAGAGCAGAAGCAGAAATCAATCTTGGATAGAATCGCAGGTCTTATCGGAGGTGGCAAAGGCCAGACAACACTTACAAATGAGGCTGAGACTGCGGCGGGTGTTCCTGCTTTAACGAAGACAGTAAATGACTTAAACACACAATTGCAAGGATTGAATGACCAAGCGACTGCCTTGCAAAACGAAGCTTCGTACACGATTCCAAACCAAGAACAATTAAATGCAGAAGGTAGAGGTATCACAGCAGGTGGGCTTGCTCCTATTCAAGCTTCTGACCTTAGAAAGAATCAAATCAAGCAAGGTGCTATTGCGACACAAGCTCTCACAGTTAAATCTGCTCTTTACGGTGCACAAGGTAATCTTCTATTGGCAAAAGATGCCGCAGATAAAGCGGCAACTGCTCAATACGAAGACCAGCAGAGGCAAATAGACTACGAAAAAGCACAGTTAGATGCCATTGCACCCCAACTGAATAAAGAAGAAAAGGCACAAGCCGCTATCCAAACTGCTAAATTAGCAGACCGACAAGCACAGATTGATAATGCAAAAGAAGACAAGAAGACTATTATCGCTCTTGCTACTGCGGCACTGAAGAACAACCCTAACGACCCAACGGCCCAATATGCTGCGCAACAAGCATTGGCCGAATCTAACCAACAGCAACCTAATCTCCAGAAAGTACTTGGATTAATCGGCAAATACCAGTCTGACCCTATTGCAACTGAACAAGCCATTGCTTCTCTTGCATACACTAGAGCGCAAACAGCAAAACTTAGAGCAGATACTGCTGCTGCTGGTGTACCGTCAATCACTAATCCTGATGCGACTAAATACGCTGGAGCATTAAGTGTCATCCTCGGTTCTACTAAGCTCACCAAAGAGCAAAAGTTAACACTTGTTAACGAAGTGAATAACGGTGCAGACCCAGTGGCTATCCTGAAGAACCAAGCCAAACAAGTCATGACAGGAGCTAATCAAACCAAAGTCGAGAGTTATGAGACTGCGCAAGAATCTTTGAAGAACATCGCAGCGAATCTTGATGCCTTTTATGCTGCTGGTGGCAAAACAAATATAGTTGCAGGCAATTACGAGAAAGCAATAAACAAACTTGGTGAAGTTAATGACCCTAAACTCGTTGAACTTGCGACACAGATTCAGCAAGGACTCCAAATCTATCGTAATGCGGTATCGGGTACTGCATACTCAGTGCAAGAAGGTGCTGATATTGCCTCAATCTTCCCTGGTATACAAAAGGGTCAGTTGCTCAACAACTCAATCATCGCTGGCCGCCTTCGTGCATTCGATGACGGTATCGATGGGGCATACCGAGGAGTACTTGGCTCTACCTATGATGATTTGAAATCTCAGGATAAATCACCATTTGACTCGTTAACTAACTCAATCTCACTCGCACCAAATGGTACCGATGCGCTTATTCCTAGGGATGTTTGGACTACCGTACAAGACAAAGACGGGTTACTCGAATATGTTAAAAGTCTAGGTAAAAACCTCCTAGTCCAATAATATGGGAACACTCGCAGATAAATTGAAAGGAACTTCAGGAAGTGGAGGTCAGACTTTGGCAAGTAAATTGTCTGCACCAGTCGCTACGCCGACACAGGAGCCAAGTCTTTCACAAAAGATTTGGAATGGTTTAAGTGGGATTGTCTCATCTGTTGAACAGCCATTTATCAGCCTTGCTGCTACCCCAGTCCAGGCTGGAGTTAGGGCGCTAGGTCTAAAAGACCCGTACGCACAAGGTATACCTGCTGGACTCCCAGGAGCAGATACAAAGGCCCCCGTCTCTCCATTAACCGTAAAAGCGAAATCGGGTGACATCTTAAAAGCAGGAGCTACAATAGGTGCTTTTGCGACTGCACCAGCTAATTTGCCAGCAGCGTTAGGAACAGGAGCCGCAGTAGGAGCAGCAACAGGTGCAGGGCAGGCTTTACAGGAGGATAAATCGCTCCGAGACATAGCAGTAGACACAGCAATTGGAGGAGCTGTTGGGGGTGTTACTGGAGGGGCTGTTTATGGTCTAGGAAAATTACTGCAAGCTGCTGGAGACAAGATACAGACATCGATAATTAAACCGTCTAAGGTAGACATTGAGGATGGATTCTCTCTTGACACACTAAAGAAATACAATCTTGGTGGCTCCTTGGAGACTACGCATCACCGTACTCAGGCCGCACTCAATGACCTCACCACACAATTGAAAGTGAAACTCGCAGATGCGGACACCTCAGTTAATCTAAACGATGTATTCAGCCAAACTGTCAAAGAGCTTACAGATGAGAGCAAATTAAAAGGTTTTGGTGCAAACACTAAGATAGCTAATACACTTCAACAGCTTAAACAGGAGATTACTTCTGTTGGAGATATACAGAGTGTCCCTGACGCGCAAATCATTAAACAAGCGGCGGGTCAATTCGGTGCTTGGCAATATGGGAAAGTAGACCCTGATTCTAAAGCGACTGAGATAGTATTCAACACTTTCTACAACAAACTTAAAACAGCTATTGAACAAGGCTCGCCAGAAGGCGTGAAGCAAATAAACCAAGAGTTATCAAAACTCATTCCAGTCATGAATGCCGTTGTACGGCGACTACCTATCGCACAGCGCAGTAATGCAATCTCACTTAACGAGATGATTGGTCTTGTTGGGTCTTCAGTAAATCCTATCGCACTTGGCCCAACAATCTTAGCTATACTTTCAAGGAGTGGTAGATTCGGTAATCTACTCAGGAAACTTGGGCCGAATGTCTCATCAGCTAGTGCTCCAGCCGCCTTTACTACCTCGAAGCTGGCTGAACCAATATCAGATATAGTACAAGGGCAATAATGATACCTACTACAATCATACCGAGACCCTACCACAAATCATATTAAAAAGCAATGACAACAGCTGACAAAAACCTTGAAGTCCTAGCAAAGATGCTTGAAGCATTGGATACACAATCCAC